>Ga0157368_1000672_pt1 | contig 15826 bp, 17 predicted proteins | sample AttbisABBM3_FD_113146 | JGI IMG/M metagenome (GOLD analysis project Ga0157368, IMG submission 113146) | Fungus gardens microbial communities from leaf cutter ant in Botucatu, State of São Paulo, Brazil - Atta bisphaerica ABBM3 | ecosystem: Host-associated > Fungi > Mycelium > Unclassified ...
CATGAATCAATTGCCATAAATCAATTGCCATAAATCAATTACCTGACATAGAAATCAATTACCTGACATAGAAATTGCTGTCAGCTATGTCTCGACCAGTTCCTTACCAGGCGTACCGTGTCAGTAGTTTCTGTTGTTCTTCTGCTCCAGCTCCCTGACCCCGTTCCTAGTCCAGACGACACCCCGAAAAACACAACATCGATGCTAATGGACTGCCCTCTCCGCCAGCGTCAACCCATTCCCAGGACTCCCCTGACTCTCCTCCCAGGATGGAATTTCCCCTTGCTCCCTGCCCAGTTGTGCCTCATACCAGCCTACCCACACATGGACTCAGAGCATCCACCTCTGCTCTCGCCTCTTCAGAAAACACCCCGGCACTCCGCAAAGCTTCTAAATTCCGTCATGTTACTCCAGTATTCAAGTCACAGACACCCTATCTTTCGTCTCCCCTGGCCTCAGCCAGCCACCAGTCTCTTTCACGGACAAATTCAGTTCCTTCTGAACCCCAGCAATCTGCGGTCCCAGATTCCCGCAAACCAGAGTCCGAGCTTCCTATCCAACCTACCACCACTCGTTCGCCTCTCACATCCCCCAATTTATCTCAAAGTGCCCTACCCCCGTTACCTCCTCACATTTCCAGTTCTGACATCGCACGGAAGCCCATAACGTCTTCCCTCGTATCCTCTACAGCGATCATTCAGGCTTCTTCTGTAAAAAGGGACGTTCTTCCACCGATACCAGGCGAAAAACCAGCCTCGCCCCGTTCTTCGGCGGCTAGCCGACTTTCTATACCATACAGACCAGGCTTCCAACCCAGAGGAGTACTCCGTTATCTCACGGATGATTTTTTGGCGCTGCGGACACTTAAGCGTGATGGCGCAGATAACACTGGAGGCATGAAAAGAGTCGAACGAAATAAACTCGAACGGCGGTTGGAAAAACTCATAGATCTTCATTTCCCTTCAAGACCACTTGATACGACCACAAGCACTCTTAAACGACGACAGGGATCAGGTATTGCCAAAGAAATAAGACGAACACCATCTATCTTTGATCTGGATGCTTACAAGAATATCAATCTCCGAGATGCTGGTGATTTCTGGAAGAACATCTTGACTTCCAGTCTCGGAGATAACAGCAAGCCAGATAAACGGGGTGCGTTTTTCTATCTCACGAAAAGCTCTCTCTCTCTCTCAAGTCCACTGATAGAAGCTGGACAGCTTTGGAACAATATATTACCCCTTGGGAGGAAGATTCGACGGTATCAAAATGTCCTCTTTGTTTGTGAGTACCCCGTCCACTACCGTCGGATAGGATATATTTATTCTGTCATTTAGAGCTTCATTTCACCCTTTGACGAATCGCAAACATCATTGTCGGCTATGCGGTCGCATCATCTGCTCATTACCAGTCAAAGATCCTCAACGTCTAGTCACATGTTCAATTCTGTTCGTCGTTGACGCCAAGACCAGAAAGATTGAGGAGGTCGGCGAGGGCGTAGATTATGGGGTTCGAAAACGCCCGAACACAAACCCGAACAAGGTTGATGAGGCGGACAATGACGAGAAATTTCTGAAAGGCGTACGAATTTGTCGGGAATGTCGACCAATTCTCCTGTGCGCATTTTGTAATTTCAATTATACCCATACCAATTCAACATGACAGACGAGAGCAATATCAACAAGAAAAGTTGCACGTTCCCCCATTTGTCAAGTTACACGAGGTACATTCAACCGTCATCCTTCTCTTTTTTTCCTCATTAGATTGATTTCAGGCTTTCATTTTGTTGGAACAAGAGATTGAAGATGCGCTCCCTAAGTTCCAGGAACTCGTCTATGCACTCAAGTACGCTCCCACAATTGACATTTACTCTGCCAGGTTCATTGACATCAATGCCGCTAGCCACGACGATCAACCCACAAAGGAGGCATCCGCAGCACGTAAACGCCTGCTGGAGGCATTTGCTCAGTATGATGCATTAGCCAAACGGATCAAGGAGCTTCCATGCCCAAATGGATCTTGGAGCTCACAAAGCCGTATCCAGTCAGCGATCGCAATGCGAGCCAGCCTTTTCTTGCAAAAGAATATGTTCCCTCTCCAAGCAAGTTTTGTTCCTCACTTTTATTGAACTTGAACTAAGTGGTTGGATTATTAGTCTTTATCAGGTCCATCATATAGTAAACGCAAAGAATCAGGCCGTTGCTCGACGTCTGATTCTGGTATCCTCGAAAGTCTTGTTGAAGAGCCTGAAATTGATCCAGATTCGGACCTGGCACGGACTTTACAACCACTGCTCGAGCAGGAAGCCCTCTTGGAATCATTCATCGAGGAAGCAACGACTCAGAGAAAGTTCGAGGATGTTAAGAGTCTGAAAGTCAATCTAAGGGAGATTAGAAGAGAAATCGAAGGGATGTTGGACGGAGTTGATTCAAGAAAGGGGAAAGAAAAGGCAGGAAGATGATTTATTTGATTATTACAATACATCTGGAAGCCAACCATGGCCAGTGATGATCTACAAACTAGATGAGATGTCCTCGTTTTTCGCCTCCGTGTTAGAGATGCTAGGGTTAAAATTCTGATATGCATTATTGTTGATGGTATGTTGCGTGAATTCATCTCAACAGTCGGACCTGAATCTAAGCTCCCAGATGAAGTTTGAGCCAGATGCCAGGCTCCGTTAGAATTTTACGGGCATCTTCGACCTTGGAGTTTTTTGTTGGACTAACTTTTTTCCTCTTCTCATTTGAGAAGGCTATGCAGCTGATTGAGGTGTACAGAATAATCTAATAGTGGAAAAGTGAACTTTTATCTCTGGTAGCAATGCATTGTGTATTTGTCAATCTCATGTTTTCCTATCATGTCCCTCGATCTTTTTCGTCCCCTTAGTTCCCTCGCTTGACGACGATTTGACCGACATAGACTCTGTCAGTTTTGGGTTGTCTGACATTCATAAGCGAGGAAGGGCCGGGAATGTTATTACCTGCAACTACAAATTCTAATGATATCCGTTTAATGGAGAAAGCAAAGATAATAACAACTCGGGTGAAATTGAAATATCAATATCTACTCAGAGCACGAGCTGTGGACGTCATGGCCGTTTTTGGATGTCAACACTGTCAATAAAGAGGCTACATTCACATTTCCTCACTTTTCATAATGCCACAACTTTATTCTCCTGGATGTATGATGAAGCTATTTACCAATATTTTCTCAATCAGTCAAAGTCTTTTCATTATTCGTCCTCTCACTGAACAATTGTGATGGATGCAATCAATTTCAATGGTGTATACTTGAAGCACAAATTCAGCTACAAAGTCCCTACCTGATATGTCCCTGCTTTATGTTGTCAATGTTGAGTAAACATCTTGCACCACATACTTCAAGTATACCGGAAGATATCATCATCCGAGTCTGAATATTGCTGGGATTATAGTAGGTGTTTGGTATAGCTGCTGTAAGATTAATTACTGGCCATCACGTTCCCTCCCTACGGTAGGTCTGTGGATTCGTCTATATTTCTACTTTTAGTTGTATTACTAACTGTGACGATACAATACATTCATTTCAATGTCCGTCCCAAAAATTACCGGACATCGCTTAAAGTGTCAAATCGAAATTATTTGCTTAATGAACCCATGAAAGAAGACAAGTCTAATCCCTCGTATTCATCCTCTGCAGGCAAGTCCTCCAAACCCTGCAATACGCTTTTCTGTGTGATTGGTTTGGATGCCTCTTTTTGCCTTTGACTTGCAGCCGCGACATCTTCTTCCTCAGTAGTGCGTCGGAACAAGTCAAGAACAAGGTCTGTGTCCATTGATGCTAGACCAGAGTTCTGTTGCGTGACAACAGAATTGGCAATGTTGAGTTTGAACCGCTGAAGGCTGGAGAAAGGGTCAGCATGACAATCGGGTGCAGAAAAAAATCGACTTACCCCATGATCTTCTCCTCCAAAGTCCCCTTTGTGATCAGACGATAAACATTCACAACCTTTTTCTGACCAATACGATGGGCGCGGTCCATTGCTTGCAGATCTTTCATTGGATTCCAATCATGTTCAACGAAGATAACTGTGTCAGCACCGGTCAATGTCAGACCTAGGCCACCAACATGCGTGGTCAATAGCAGACAATCGATGCTCGGATCGGAATTGAAAGTCTGCACTATGGCGTGCCTCTTGTTAGCCTCAGTGCTTCCATCAAGCCGCATATAGGTGACTGATGGCATGTGAACTTTGAACAGGTCCGTTTCAATGATATCCAACATCTGCTTCATTTGGCAGAAGATCAAAACGCGGTGCTGAGAAAATGCACCGCTCGAATCAGTGATAGAGTCAGGGGCATCGCTTCCAATAGTATCGGTGCGCAGATTACCTGCTGCGCCTATACCACAATCAATCAGCAGTTGCCTGTTGGATGCGCTAAGATACATCTCTTAATCGGTGATAGGCGTGATAGGACATACTTGAGTGCCAGCAATTTCGGCGCCTGGTGGATATCGCTGAGAACAGTAGACTGAAGCCCAGCTTTTTCGAAGACGCTACTAATGATGGCAGCGTGGTCATCCTTGAGCACAAGGGCGGGATGATTACATAATTTTCGCAAATATTGTAATGATTGGAAAATATGTTGTTGGCCTGTCTCCTCCTTGCCTGCATTGGCGGGTTTCGTACGTATCATGTCCTCTGCGGACATACGAGCCTTTGAAGTGGAAAAGTCGTCGTAGAGATGCTTTTGCAGCTCGGAGAGCTCACAATAGTAGTCTTGGATAATTTTGGGTGGCAAGTCATTCAAAACATCTTCTTTCAGTCTGCGGAGGAGGAAGGGCAGGACTTGCTTGTGTAAGGCCTCCAGGGCTAGAGCCGCTGTAGTAGATCGTAAACGGCTGAAATGAAATGACCGAAACATTTTTGCTACTTACCAGCCTCACCATTCTTTGTTCTACCATCTCTGTTGGCCAGAATTGGCTTTCCAAAGCGCTCGTTGAAAGATGATTCTGTCCCCAGGAATCCTGGCATCAGGAAATCAAAAAGACTCCATAACTCGAGTACATCGTTTTGAATTGGGGTTCCTGAGAGAATGAGGCGATGTTGTGCACGAATGCACTTGACAGCTTTAGTAAGCTTTGTCTTCGCATTTTTTATGATATGACCTTCATCGAGGATGCAATAGAACCAGTTTAAGTGCTCAAAGTTTGCGATGTCATTCCGAACCACTTCATACGAGGTGATGACGACGTCATACTGATGAAGTCTTGAGATAAGCTTCGTACGTTCACGAGAATTGCCAGTATACAAAACGGGCTTTAAGTTATCCGCATACTTAAGGGTCTCATAGTACCAGTGACCAGTAAGTGTGGGTGGACAGATGATGAGCGAGGGAAGGTGGACGGCATCTGGGAATTGAGTCGCGTCATATCTCTTCCTCCGCTCGTGATGTTTGCTAGCTAGGATGCAGATGGATTGCAAAGTCTTCCCAAGTCCCATGTCTAGAGGAGCCAAGTAAGAATCGGGTCCCTCCCTACTTAAATCATTACTTGCCGTCACAAAGAATTCCATGGAGTTGGTATTTTGCCAGAAAGGCCAGCCAGTTTACACCATCTTGTTGATACTTCCGCAGATCAGCCTTGATTGGCACTGGGATGTCGTATTTGGCAACCTTTGAACCATCAAGCAGCTGAGATAGGAACTCTCTTTCAACATCACGCTTCTTGAGGAGATCCTCCGGAAAACAAGGAGGATCAGGCAGGCCAGCCTAATCAATTATCAGCAGTGATTTCAGTCGATTTGCGACAAACCAACTTCGAGGGGGACCATTTTTACTAGGGCCGCAAATGTGTTGGTAGATGTTGATCGTATATCATCATCGGAGTCACTCATGCGACCGAGCACGGGAACAACGAGGAAGATTATATATGGCAAGGCCTTGATATCCAACCGCTGAACAATATCTAATGAGCAGTGTCAGCGGTGGAAAGAACAATGACTTCGATAAACATACGATAAATCAACTCTGTTGCGCCCTGGCGATTTGCAAGGACAAGTGGATCACTTAAGAGAGGGACTATTTTCTCGACAACATAACACATTGACTCGGCTGTCATCACATGGCAAATTGTAGCAAAACAACGTGCTGCAGCCTGCCTGATGATAGCGAAACGACTACGGAGGGCAAGATCCAGAGTCGGCAGGATTTCCGCCAGGCGAGGCCACAATTCTGGATCAAACAAAGGAGCAACGGCCTCTAGGACACTCAGAGAATCAATCACATCTTGTCCATGTTGTTTGTCTATCAGAGCATCAGATTGGTCGACCGAGCCTGTATGGATAGAGATGTAGATGTGGTTTCAACCAGGAAGAGGGTACGACCTACCATTTTGAAATGCGCTCAGAAGTCCACCAGTCATTGACGGCCACATATTGGGAACCACGTCCAAGAGTCGGTGCCCAAATTTAGAGGATAGTTGATTGAATGCGAAACCAGCACCGCGGCGAGACAAACGAGATTTTTGATTTTCGTTAGGATTCTCGGAGTCAGTTGGTTTCGTAGAAGGCTTGTCAGTAACCCTAGATCCTTGGTACGACAATATGCCATCTAATTGTTTCCGATTGAAAGCAAACGTCGGTGTGTTTTCAGTGTCCTGGCAGAGAAAGGTGCACAAATTCTTGACAATTTTATCTGGCGGCTGTTTGATATTATGCAATGAGCAGAACTCTATGAAAGAGGCTACTGTCACAGCCGCCCTCTGTTGAAGATCAATATTCTCTTCACTCTAAAACAAGAACGTGAGTGAAGTTTCATCTACGGCATGCTAATATATTTACCTTGATACCATTCATGATGCCTTTCACAACAGGACTGACTTTACCGGGTATCTCCCGAAATCCAACGAAAGCTGCTGCGAAAGCTGCCGATATTCGGATGTCATATTGATTTTTAACTTCTAGGTATCGTTCAATGCTGGTAGCAACATGTCCGCGCTTCTCGCTGATGAATGCTTGCTCTTTCTTCTTCGTCCGTCCGAGGCTGTCTTTTAATCGGTTGAAATGAGAGTTGACAGCTTGTTGAGCCGTCTCAATCGTAAAGCAGCTCTGGCGAGTTCCAGTTATGTCAATTTCATTTCCGAGGAACGGAATGGATGATTTGGGTAATTTGCACTCAGTGTTGAACAGTTGGAGAAGCGCCGTGCATTCCATATGTATGCGACTTAATGCGTAAGTCATTTCGTGATAGGCTGGTGGAGGGTCCCCTTGCAACCACATGAGAGTTTTCTGGCTAACTTCTTTGGCAAGTGTGGAGGAAGTGACAAGGGGAGTCGAAGGAGAAAATATCCGTTCATAGCCATTTGCCCATTCCTCTGATATGATAGCAGTCAGAAATTTCTGAAGCATGCTGCTCGAGTCCACATAGTGCACCAAGATAGGCCGGAAAAAAACATCGGTTAACTCAGAGGGCCAGTAAATAAGCTGGTAGGCTAACGCAGTTGCTGTCGCTACTCGGGCCTTGAGGATTGTCTCGAGAGAGACAAGAGAAAGGTCTTGGGCAAGCATGTTCTTGTCAACATTATGGCGTTCAAGCGTTCCGTCGCCCGCATTTGAGGGTAGATAAAAGTTCGATGTGTCAACTGCGACGCCAATGGGCATCATTGCCACAGCATACCAATCCAGAGTTAGCTGCTGTGATATTTGTGAAGAAAAGAAACCAGGGACGGAGGATAGTAAGCAAAATGCATCTCGCCAGGCAGACAGACTTGCACCCCGAATATCTGAGCGTTCTTCGCAAATCAAATTTTGAAACAACAAACACAGGAATGGCACAGAAACCCAATTTCGTGGCAAATGTGGAACTGCCATGAAAGAAGCTAGGGTTTTAACCACAGCCAAGCGAACGTTAGGTATCGTATGACGAAAGAAAGGGAAAAGGGTCGGGGCAAGAGTAGACAGAGGTAGCCTTTAAAACGATTAACTCGGGCAATCACGGTTGAAAGGGTGGGAGAGACACTTACGAGACAGTATCACTAGCCAATATATTGATTACTTTTTCAAAAGTTACCAATTTTCCTATAGGCATACATTGACAAACCATCCATAGCCTGGTGAAAGACAAAATTACCGAGTAGGTCCATAACGGCACCAACACTTGAACTGAGATCGTCTTTCATATCACTGAGGCAATGCCATAGAACAACTAAAATACGCTCGAGAGACTCCGGTAAATGCTCGACGAGGTGTTGGGCTACAGGCAAAAGACACGTCGCAGCCACCGACCGAACGTCGTCGTCTCGATCGCCAAGACTGCGAGACAACTCAGGTTACTGTAGTCGCAACACGAAGAACAACACACCCGAGTATAGCTGCTTCAACGACGTCGCCAAGCACGTTCATTCCTTCTTGACTGGGAGTAATAACATTATTTTCCGATCTCATGCCGTGCTCGTCGTCAAAAATATCGCTGCGCACGGCAACTTCATATTTGATACCAAGTAGGCCAGCATGTCTGACCTCCCAAATGTGGTTGTGTTCAACATCACCTTGTGATTTTTTCGAAGATCGTTTTCTACTTTCAAACTTGCCAGCGGCGGCAATGACAAAGTCTTGGCGAATCATTTGGAGCAAAATTTGATGGACATGTAGAAGAGATCTGCGCGGCATGTGCAACATGAGGGAAGCCATTGTCTGCGACACTGTTTCCCGAACCGGCGCCACTACCTAAAAAGAGCAAGTCAACAGAAGGGATATATGAATTAGAAACGTTGATACCTGATCGGAAACAAAATCACCAAACCGGTCTAGCACGAAGACACACAGAAATTTAGCGGCAAGGTCATTGCACCATTTCTCGTGAGACGATCCGTTTTCCTCTGCAGACAAATCCTCTGCAGAAACTTGAGCTGAGTTCTATAACTTTCCTCCTTCGGAAATAGCTCACCTTGCATACCTCCGTACTTCCCTTGTACCTTGAGTAGCTCACGGAGTGCAAGTGCAGCACCGTGACGTACCTCCCAGATAGGACTAAAGAGATCAACTTCTAAAACTTTCACTACACCGTCCCAGATCCAATAACCAGGCTCTACCTCCAACGCTTTTGACTGTTTCGAGTCCTTCGGGGAGACAGCACCTCCCTTTGTAGGGTCTATAGCAACTTTATCGGACTCAGTTAATCCGTTGGTTGTGGGGCTATTCGCGCGCATTCCAGATATAGCATTTTGGTCTGCTGGAATTAGACGCGCCCTGTTCTCATATTCATACGTGTTTCATGGTAGGAAGAGTTGACAGAGTTGACATACTTGTTAGAGGATCCAACTGGAGCTGCGCTAAATTTTGCTCCTGGAGCCTGAGAGGGAGGGGCAGCCACGAACGCACTATTGCCCTGTTTGCGCTTCCTTTTCAGGCGATTACGCTCTCTTGCGGAAAGTGCGTTGAGAGCTGCATCATGTGCAGATGGAGTGGTGGGTGACGGAGCAACGGGGGTGACGGAGCGGGTCGGTGGAGAACTAGCCTTCTTAATATCTCCAGCATCAGAGCAGACATCCATCGGTGAACTTGCCCGGGTAAGATCAGTTCTGTTAGTGCCCTCGAGATCTACGTCCATTTCTGCGGTAAGCTCTTTCTCTAGTTCTATATCATCAGCGACATCATCCAAGAATTCTAATCCGAGCCGTCCCATGGCCTCCTTCCGTGCTTTTTGAACCTCAGCAGTAGTAGCAAGGATACCAGTTGGTTTAATGAACTCTCTTCCAGAGGACGCAAGAAGTAGATTGCCTTGAGACACAAGATCCTGGACAGAAAATGTTGGAAAATCAGGAATCGTCAATGATTTGCCTTCATCCATTCCACTAATTTTCTGAGGTGCCCAAAGCGGAGAAAGAGAGCAAATTTGTGAGATAGCCACAGAAGCGGCAGCACGCGTCTCGAAGGATTTAGAATGGAGGAAAGGAAGTATCTAGAATTTAAACATTGTAATAGAGTGAACAATATGTCGAGAAACACCACGTACTCGTGCTACAACTGCCATAAGGTCATTCCAAGCGGAACGATCAACTTGTGAGGCGTGTTGGCGGTTTGACTTGACATCATCCTCGACACGGTTAATGTCACTAGTTACACTTTTTACAGCTAACTGGGCAAGCTGCTTGGCAGCAGTAGTCCTGACTGAGGTGGAAGATCCTGTGTCTAGAAGCAGTAGGAGCCTGTCCAGCCTGGATTCTCTACGGTCAATGTCCGAACGTGATGATCAACCAGTAGCTCACCTTGAACTCATGTCGGGCAAGCACAAATCCGGTCCGGCGCCGATCCGGGGACTGATTTAGTCACAGAACTTAGCCTAAGTGTTTGGGTTTATTTACAGGGGGATCAGCTTGGGTCACAGGAGCTTCGCCTTTAAATCTGTCCTCTCTCGTACTGTGACTTCAGCATGTGACTGTCACAATTATCTTTAGCGTAAATTTTGATTGGTTCACAGCACCCCGTCATATGAAGTTCATCGAAAAGGAGGAATGCGCCTTTTTACATGGAATACGCGTGACGTCGCCCACAGATGGTGATATTTCGTAAATCCCATTATTTGCTTCATCACTCAACCATAGGTTCTGGTAGAGTTGGTGCGGATGTCTGAGGGCCACTATGCCCGACTCATCAAACTTGCAGATTCCTTGGTTAGCAGATCATGCTCAGAGGAAACATTAGCTCAGGAACTTCAAACCTTGCAAGACCTCTCTTACAAGAGTATGCAGAGTGCCGCCTCTACCACCATCTGGGTATGGCGGATACTGTATGCTGACTCGTGCATTTTGGCCAGCATCATTCTTTCCAAGGCTCCTGCACACATATCGATAAGTCGACTTGACCAAGCAATTATCATTGCCGGCGGCGGTGACGAAGGCCGACTTAGTTTGATATTATCACTTATCAACAAAATTAGCCGATATCTCCCACCCCCGACTTATCGGCGAAAACTTCTTTATAATGGCGATCGCCTTCTTCTCCGGCCATTGCAGAGTGCCTGCAACCAGGTTCCTTGTATGAATACCATCCCATCTTTTCTTTCGTTCCAGAACGTCCATTCGAATAGCCCTTTTGTTTTGAGAGGTTATGCCCACGACTGGCCTGCGTTAAATCATAACTCATGGAATTCTATCGACTATCTCCTTTCGGTTTCCGGTTCGTCGCGGCTAGTACCCGTGGAAGTTGGGCACGATTATAGGGATGAACATTGGAACCAAGTATTGATGAATTGGGAACGTTTCCTTTATGCTCTCGATGACACCACTGGCATTTCCAAAGCATCCGAAGAGGGCTTATACCTCGCCCAATATAATTTATTCCGACAATTCCCTCTCCTCCGTGATGACATTGCAGTACCCGATTATGTCTACTGCTCTCTGGCTCCTGAAAGCTTTGCTGGCTACAAAGCTCCGGAAGACGCTGGTGGAGCCATTTTGAATGTATGGCTTGGTCCTAAAGGAGCCACTTCACCTGCACATTTTGTAAGCTAGTAGCTGTCATTTCGAGGAAGCGAAAGACTCAGCCCGATCGCAGGATCCTTACTACAATCTCTACAGTGAGAGTGTCTTCAAAATTGTCACTATGATAATGCCCACTGACTGACTGCTGATCGGGATTTGATAATCTCTAGTTCAAGTAGTCGGTCATAAGACGGTTTGGTTGAGTCCTCCGCAAACTTCCTTGTTTATGAAGAGCTGTTGTTTACCGAAAGACTCTCAAACTTCAGATGCTTCTGTTGTATCTGAGGATATGATCTCCCCAAATACGTCCAGACTCGATGTTTTCTCAGCTGAGAATATTGTGGACGATGTTCCTGATTTTGCTGAGAAAGTTTTGCCTCTTGCGATGAGTGTAGAACTAGGACCAGGTGACTTACTGTTCTTTCCTCCCGGTTGGTGGCATGGGATGCGGAGCGAGTCTACAAGCTTCTCGGTGTCGATGTGGTTCTGATCCTTTCTAGTGGTTATTTTAGTTGAATTTGGGGATTTCTCGTAATTCTAAGAATAGAATTCTGATGAAGTCTTACAAAGAGTATTGTATTCATTGCTTACCACCATCATCTTCTTGTATGGTAACACCCATAAGAGAATTAGTGAATATATTGATATGTTTAGAAGATATTCAACTTCTCCTAGTCTCAACAGTTCTAGAGGAATATCTATTCATTTTGCTGTATCTTCTATGAATACGCAGACTGAGTACAACCAACAACTTGACTTGGGCTGAACAAGTTGAAATTAGAGAAGTTCAAAGCCCCTTCCTTTCCTATGCACCCTTGAAGGAGGAGATGAATGACACTATAAGCATAAAGCCTATAGTTAAGTTCATGTATGTTCCTTGTACAATGGAAATTAATGATAAAAGTGCTTCTCAAGGTTTAGAACCATTGGTTATTCCATATACAGCTAATTAACCTGTGAACCCACAATTATGAAATAGTAACTTCTATTCTATTTTTCTTTTTGGGATAGACAAGTGTTTGGAAGAAGATACCAAGAAAATTATGTACTCTCTGCTCAGAATGGTGGCATTCATTAGGTAATACAAATTAAAAAACAGAACAGTTGAAGATATTCTTTAAACTTCAGAATTTGGGTTCATGGCTTGGGAATTCCTATCTTCCATCTATAAGTCTAGATGGAATAAACTAATAGCTAACAAGAGTGATAAGACTTTTAAACAATGTATATCTTTTCAATTCAATATAAAACCTACAAAGAATATAGTTAACAACAATTCATCTAAAGATAAACAGGCTAATATTTCAAGAATTCCTTTACTCATTTTTCCAAGACCTAGCAAAAGCATTCTGGCTAAATCCAAATTTTCCAAGAAAAACTTACTTTAAACTTAGCTCCTAAATCTAATGAATGGTCATATATACAGATATTCAAAGATAACATCAAGAAGATCATCAAAATTAAAGAAAATTTTTCAAAATTATTTTTTCAAAAGGTCACTGAAATTTACAAGATCATGAATAATACAAACCAAAAAAGTAAATCTAAAATCAACATAATGACTAAAGATCTATTAATAAAACAAATCATTATACTTATAAGTATAACTAATGTTAAAAGAGTCATAGTGCAATCTAACATATATATTACAAACATCAATAAGTTACTAAAAGGGGTTAAATCTGATATTTCTGCTGATTATATTCACTCTGACAACAAGTAAATCATTATCATGACTAACAAAATAGCCACTTCTTCTAATCTGAATATAATGGAAAAATATGTGAAAAATTTAAATAATATTGACATAAATGACATCATGAGCCCAAAGCTCCCAATCTAAATTATATCTCAAGATTCTAGATATCTCATACTTTATAAAAGATACTAATCTTTCTATTATTCTAGATATTATTAAGAGTATTATCAAAAGTACCTATATCTTCAATGATATAGTTCTGGCTTCTTATTCTTGGGTTATCAAGATATCTCCCAAGTCTGATATGGCTGTGGTATAAGTTGACATTTAAGACTTACAAAATAGTATAAATACAAAATACCTTATTAATAGGTATTTAATATAAAATAACATATTGTTATAATTGAAGAAGAGATAGCATAGTGAAAGAGCCTCTTGTCCATGTATATTATGTCTACTTCAAACCTACTTGAGGTTATGAGTTCAATTCTTTAGTAATTTTTTGTGTTGGGTAACTGTATAAAAAGATTAGGGTATTGATACTCCATACATAATTTCTCCTATAGGCATAGACTGCCATTATGCCCTATGTAATAAATTGTTGACTTAAAAAAATATTTCTATGATTAGAGGAACAAATATAAATCTTAGTGTTTCTCAATGCAAAAACTACTAAATCATACTATATACATATGTCACATATATGAATCAAAGTACTAAAAATATAATAGTTTGTATAAGTTGGAATATCATAGAAAAATGGCATAATGTTGCAAAGCTAATTTCAAAATAAATCTGCTGAGACTTAAAACAAAGAAAAAGAAACTCTGTACTCACTCTTTCAAGTATATTAAGTGCAAGGACAAATATTAGATAGATAACTACAACTATTTGTTTTAAAAATATAGATTCAACTGAGAATGGTACAACAAAAAGTCACAAGAGCTCTAAGAAATCTGAGCCAATTCAATTTGCTTATATGAGTTGTCAGATTTATAAAGTTTAAACCCAAGTTTCTTTTGATTTTCTTTTTTATTTTCTCTTTCTTTATTTTCTATTTTGAAAACTAGAGTTAGAGTTTAGTATGATAATCACACTGTCACATATCAGTTACATTGGATAACTGGTCACAGCAAGAGTCACATAATAAAACATGATAGAAGGTTTGAGAAACAATACATATTGACTTTATGGCTAATATATAGTCTTTAGGGTAGGCTAGATATAGTAAAGCACAGACCATCACTAGTTAGTATATAAATAAATACATTATACCAAGAACTTCATCAAGTTCTCTTGTGTTAAAATCCTAATACAAGTTTTTGTCTTATTATTCAACCCTAAGAACTCTGAGTCATAACATTGGTAGGGTAAAACAATGAATATTGAATTTTTAAAAATATTTTCACAGAATGTTCAAAAGAACAGACTTTTTACTAAAACTATCTTAGAAAATAATAAAAACTTCTCTAGTTGATTATTTATAACATTTCAAACTCTATATTTAAAGAAGGAGAAGATATCATAAAAGCTTCTAATTATCTATCATGAACTATATTCATAAGAACTTCACATATTGAAAACAATCATTCAAAAGTTCTCACTTATATTAATATCAAATTGACAAAGTTATATTTTTTACTCAGAAAAGATATTTTCAATTATAAGAACATAAATCTCATTTCATTTTTCAATTGTAGTATTATGTTACAATTGAATGACCTTAGGGTTGATCAAAGAAAAGAACCTTATATTTGAATTAATATAAGAGAGTTCAATAAAGTTTTAGATATAATATATTTACCTTTATATACTAGCTACTGATGGTCTGTGCTCTACTTTATTAGCCTACCCTAAATAACCATGTGTTAGTTATGAGGTCAACATGTGTTGTACATGTTGTATAATATCATTGTTTCTCAAACCTTCTATCATGTTCTATATAACTATGTAACTATTACTGTAATCATGTCATCTAATATAACTAATGTGTGACAGTATGATCATGACATCACTCTGACCCTAACCCTAAATTTCAAAATAGAAAATTAAAAATAAATTAAAAACAAATTAAAAATGAAAAGAACAATTAAAAGAAACTTGGGTCTAAGATTCACAAGTCTGACATTATCCTCCCTTCAAGATTCCTACTTCTGGAGAAACTTATGTCATCTTCCCATATTGTTTTATCTTTTCTCTTTCATTTTACCTAATTTTTCTCCAATTTCTTTAAATATTTGTTTTTGAATTTCCTGTCATTCCATCTATATAACATTTTTACCATATACTTCTCTGGTAACTCCTAAAGTTTTTTTCTTCTACTATATCTAGCTTTTCTTGCCTTCTTACTTCTACACTTATTCTTCTTTCAAACTCTGCTATTACCTCTTTTGTATTTTCTAAGTCCTCTTTCTTTTCCCAACTATCATGCTCTGCTGTAAATCTCTTTCACCATACTAGATACTTCACTATTCCTCTTACTTTTCTTTTATTTAAAATTTTCTCTACCTTCTATTCTTCAACTCCTTCTACTTCTATTGGTTTTACTTTTTCTTTCTTTTGCCCTCCCACTTGTTTTTTATATCACACTACTCAACTAATATTCACTATTGGGTGAATTCTCATCAAAGTTGACAGTCATAATTTGACTGTATTAGTAGATATTAC
>Ga0157368_1000673_pt1 | contig 15817 bp, 19 predicted proteins | sample AttbisABBM3_FD_113146 | JGI IMG/M metagenome (GOLD analysis project Ga0157368, IMG submission 113146) | Fungus gardens microbial communities from leaf cutter ant in Botucatu, State of São Paulo, Brazil - Atta bisphaerica ABBM3 | ecosystem: Host-associated > Fungi > Mycelium > Unclassified ...
CATGCATCATGTGACTTGTGACTGTGTCATCTGATGTGTGACCTGCTGTGTGACAGCATGATCTTGTCACTCTAACTATAACCCTAGTTTTAAAAATAGAATAAAGGAAAATAAATCGAAAAGAAAATAGGAATGAGAAAAGAAATAAGAAAAGTTTAAGTCCACTTCTTGCATTTTTGACACTGAGATTGATACATGCATTAGCAATATTGATGACATTTGTAATGCATTTATTGTTAGTCACCAGAATTTTAAGATGACTCTATAATATGCAATCAGGTTTTGGGGTGGATGAGTTGCTACATTTTTTTATAGTATCAGTAAATTCCACCTTGAAAAAAGGTGGCCACTCAGATAAAGGTCTTGATGGGATTTCATCAAGTAAAATTGATATATCAATCTTGAGCTGAATTGAAGATTTAGTGAAGAGCTTTTTAAAGATCTTTTAATTTGATACATAAATGCCTATTAAATTGAATGGTATCTATAGCTAGCAATTTACATTTCTTGACCCAGCTCATAAGGTTCAAAGTCTCTTATTTCTTGACATGATTTCTTGAATTTTTGCATTGAAGAATAATCTTTTTGTTCTCTTGACTGTCTCTTTGAATATTTTCTAGTCTAAACTTAACTTAGATGAGCAATACATATTTGGCTTTCTACTACACTTTTTGTTCCACTATGCTTTAGAATGCTTAGTAATTTTGACACATTTAGAATACTTATTCCAGAGATTCTCTGAGATGGCCATAAATTCTTGTACTATTCTTTTTAGCAATTTACTGTCAGAAATGTTGGTAGTATCAATATTATCTACTATGTTCATAAGCTTATTGACAAAACCTTCCTCTTCCACACTATTTTTAAATAAATTCCTCTGTCACAAACTTCATTCAGCTTGTATCTCCACAACCAGTAGACTGATTTTCACAAACTAAAAGTCGCACTGGAAAGTCCCAAATATGAGCTATCTGCATATATATAAAACATACAAAAGTGACAACAAACAACTGATATATCAGGCAATCAGTAACTGTAAAAATTTTGTTGATTGATATCTCATGTACTGCTGGATGGATTCACACAATTGAACTTGTATTGAAAAGTACTCATTAAACTATTTCTGATGATATATTATATATCTCATAATAATAAGAATTCATAGAGATACAAGTATATCAATGTAGTGATATAATCAGTTACCTTCTAAAATTAGCCTGACATCTGCTATAACAGATGACAGCCTCCATCAGATATGAGTTTTGATCATATGATGGAAACAGCTTGTATATAGATCATTACTCTTTTGTATATATATCTTTGTATCTAAGAATTAGACCTCAGATTTAACAACATCAATTTACATCATTTATCATTAATCTTTATCCTTTATTATCTGTATTGATATTTATTATTATTATTATTATTATTGAACTTCTGAATCACTCCTAAATCTCTGAGAGTATACCCAAGGTTCAGATATTACAAATAAGTGAGTAGTTCATTTTGTGATATCCTCACTAATGATGATGTTGACTATTAAGGAGGCATAGTCAGAAGGACTTTGTAAATTGGGTAAAATAGAATGAGTGTCAATTTCCTTTAAATTGACCTGAAGAAACATTAAATTGATCCCAATAATCACACAAGCAAGTAAATCTCTCAGTAGGATATCAAGTGGAGATCACAAGAGAACTCAATAAGGAGTCTCTGCTGTATTGCTACTCTATTTATACTATTACATATGGTCTGTGCTACTAATAATTAAACCTGCCCTTATGTCCATGCTTCATTCTCATGTCCACTTCATATTTTACTCAAGGCCATCATGTATATACTATGTACCCTAATGTCATCTTCCAAATCCTTCTGCTATGTTTTAGGCCTATGATGTCACATCATGTGACTGCAATGTCACATGCCTCTTTGTCATCAATAAAAAGAAAAAGAAATTCAAAAGAAAAGAAATATAAAATCAAGAAAAATAGATAAAAGAAAAAGAAAAATGTTAGTTCTTACATGTATCATAACACTAATGATAAAACAAATAATGCTATTATTAAAGAAAGAAATCAGATTAATATCTCTATAGTTCATAATGTTCTTCCTAAGCAAAAACATGATTAAACAAGTCTAATGTTGATATATGTGATAACTTTAGGGATGTTCATTTTTGTTAATTAATTGTCTTGAAAAGGTTATCCATGAAGAATGATTAGGGGCACCAACAATTTTTTCACTCTCTCCAGATGACAAACTAGGAATGGTCTAGATGATGAACTAAGGGGGTTCTTGAATAAATATGATGTTGATGTTTTTGTTGTTTTCTAAAATAAAATCAGTGAAAAAGCAGTTTATGTGAATATTTTGCAAAAATATTTTAAGGCTTTTTAAAATTATTATTTTAGTCTATCCACAACTGAGTGAATTGAATTGGCCCTAATTTCTTGGAGCTTTTAATACTTCTTGCTGTGCTAGTCATAGTTGAACCTATGTTTCTAAAACAGACAGTTGTAGCTGTCTACTTGGTGGTCACCTTTGCAGTTAATGCATTTGAACAAATGTGGACAAGGTTTCTCTTTTGGAGTTTTGAGTTTAAGTAGGTTTGTTTTAAAGTTAGCTTTGCAATACCAAGCTATGTTTCTATAATGCTTCAGTTTATGTGGTCCATTGCACTTTGAATATTTGGCTCTGTGCATATGACACATGAATATAGTATGACTATACTTTCAGTAATTTTTGCACTGGGGAATACCAGGGTTTATGTTGGTGCTATGAATAGTAGTGATGTGACTGCCAATGTTAAAGTATCTATTGATAAGTGATTTTGCATTCAAGCCATTCTAGAAATCCTAGATATCAATCTAGATAACTACTGTGTTTGATTTTGGAGAGATTTTAATGATATGTGGTCATAATGCTAAGATTGTGTTATTGAAAATATAATTTGATTTAATAACACTTTCAATGATATTAGATAAGATAAAGAGGTTGGTATCTTTAACAAAGTAGGAGATATCAAGTATTTTTAAGTAGGATTTAGATTGTGAGAGCATTAAGCTCATAATATCACTTGAGCTAATATCATTGAGATTTTTTACATATTTTTTGATGATGTTCAAGTTAGAAGTTGCAGCTACTTTGTTGGTGGTTATAAGTAGTCTCTTGTTATCAGAACAAATAAAGTCAACAAAAATCTCAGATTTAACTCTCTTTAAGAGTTTATTAATGTTGAATACATGAGCATTTGCTTTTACCATCACTCTTTCAACATTGTTTGATCTCATAGAAATGATAACTCACTTTCTTGATGGACCCTTGGTGGTCATGTTGAGCTTGGACTTGCCTTTTTGGTTTGATTTTGACATAATATTGTGGATTTCAGAGATTTTGTCTACAGAGAGTTTTGGGAACACATTCTTTAAGAAATTCTGGATGTTATTCTTGGAAGCCTAGGCATATGAAGGCTTGTTGCTTTGTTTGTTCAAGTTTGATTTCTGGCTGCCTTTAAAGAATTTTGATTTGGCCAAGACACTTTTGCTGGGCTGAGGGGGAATAAGCAGAGGGATCCTAGAGATGCTAGCTTGTTTGTCTTTGTCTTTGCCTTCTTTATTTGGAACCAAGTTGTTCACAGATTTCCTGTTGAATTGTGCAGAAACACATTGCCTAAAAGACTTCTGATCCTTGTTAGCTGCTAATCTATTCCAGCCAGATTCATAAATGGCTGAGAGAAAGTCTCAGGCTGCAAAACCAAATTCTGAAATTTGAGAATATTCTTGGCAGTCTTATCTTCTAATTTGTGTTGTCTGATGAAGACTGCAATTCTGAGAAGTGAGCACATGATGTTTTTGGCATCACCTTCTAAGTATTTATTCATACCAAAGATAGAGATAGAACAGAAATTACTGTCCCATAACTGAGGATCCACAGGTTGATTGACAGTATACAGAATGGCTGTTGGTTCAATGCCATGAGTAATACTCATGTCATTAGGTGCTGTCTCATAGAAAACATGAGTATATTCTACTATTGGTACCAAGTTAGTAGAATTGTTCTCCCCCTCTTTGACTGTCACATAGGAGAGGAAGGGGTCTTGATCAACTTGTTCTGCCCATGTAGGGCAATTGGCCATTGCTTGGATGAGATCTATGTAGACAACAGAAGATGCATTGGAGAGCACCAACAATTCTCTAGAACTGTTAGACTTGTGGCCAGTAGACCAACCTCTAGGAGTATCAATGTCAATATCCATTAGTGTAGTTGCAGAATGATCTTGTAAACTGTTTGTAGGGTTGATAGTGAAAGGAAACAATGTATTTGTTAAATCTCTTTCGGGTGCTACCATACAAGATGGTGGTAAGAGAGAAAGAAGCAATCCCTAAATTAGCTTCTAATGGACTAACAACCACTCTCACTTATTCTAATCTCTATTGTCCTATCTGCTATAGTAGTACTATAGTTAATCATTTGATTATAGTTATAGATTTTGATTGGTCAAGTGCATGGATTATATGTATATGCTTGGACCATCCCATAGTAGTGGTGTATCAGTAGAATATAAGAGAGATATAGCAAGGACTCCTTGTCGATAGTAGTGTTAGCACAGCATCAACACAATTTTCACAGTGAAAAACTTTCTCATACAGGCATTTAACTAGTACATATGGAAGGTAGTCACAGACTTAGGTTAGAAATCTACTCAGTCCGTATTAGACCCGCAGGTTATCTGGTGTCGCAAAACATGTGTAGAGTCTATTCTGAACCACTTCGATCCTCTCCGAGTCCTTGTGCTTTCGACAACCAATAACTCCTCTTTGTATGGGTATCAGCACTTGATTTGGACTTGCCAAGCCTCAGCTCATCATTAACTGCATACTCCTTCGCTTCAGCCACATCCATGCTCCTCGGATCACTTCCATTCCCATCTTCGTCGTCTACAATGAACACCGTGTGTTTATCTTCCTCTCTACCCTTCCGTCTCCTTTTCTTAGGTAGCTGCTTTCGAATATCGTATCTCCCGCTCTCTTCTGGATCATGGTCATTGCTATGTGAGAGATCACACATGTCGTAGGTCATACTGGTGTCACCACCCATGTCTTTCCAAGGAGAGTATTTATTTTCCGAGAGCGTGGGGAGCGACTTCAAGTGTTTATTCTGATGCAATTCACCATACAGTTCTTTTGTGACGACTTGTGCCTTGGGTTTGATTCCTAGAATATGATGCAAGACACCCTTGTCGTAGACTTCGCCTACTAGTCGTCGATGGTTGATTGTCTGCACCATGAGTGAGAAGTCGACTCGAGATGTGGAGGTTACACACAAACCTCTTGAGTAACGCCCATCACGCTTGACAAAATGCTCATATCCTCTGGGTGAAATTCTTTCCGTAACTGGAAGTTATATCCTTGTCGCCTTGAGTTAATGGTGGCAGTTTGGAGGTACGCCGTGGACGATAAAATTTGATAAGCACCAGCAAATGCAGTCCGCACTTTAGGAAATCCGAATGAACCATTGGAGATGTCGTTGGCTAATGCTGGTTTCAACATACATCAGGGAGACTGAGGGCTATATGCATACCAGGATTCACAGGGTCTTCTATTGAGAGACAGCCCCATTTTGTAGAGTCGTACCAGCCACGTATGCGTTTGCTGAAGTAGGTACCGCCATCACGAACGGAAATTCCCACTTCGTCGTAGTTGAAATGGCACCCGTACAACTCAAAGAATTCCATTATAAGCACTCCGAGATTCTTATCAGGGTCAATTTCTCCTCTGCGTATCTTGGGGTGCATCTGGAGGAAGCTGATCGCTAGGCAGACGATGCTATAACTGCCAAGGCCGCCTGTAAAAACTTCATTCATGCTCCTTTGACTGAGGAACAGTTTTGTGGTGAGTACAAGACTGCGCAACGCAATTCCGTTCCTGCCCATAGATTGCAAGAAACCCTTGACAACCTGTCCACTAATGACACCATTCACCTGATTTATGCTAACGTCAACGTTGAATCGCCCGTGCGTGGTGACAAATTTGACGATAGGTACTTTCGCTTTAGCAATGACAGTGACATTGGAAGTTATTCCTGCCTTGCGCAGAACAGCGGCAAGGGAATGAAGTACAGAAACTTTGTTGCTGTAAGCCATAGAGTCGGAAACGATGACTAGATCTATGTCGCTAAGCAGGAACTCAATACGAAAGAGAGCAGAAAACCAACGTGTATGCATACCTAGAGGGAAGATATAGTTTCGTCTCGTAACTCCCAAATGGCATGACCTTGGCGTCTGGAAACGCAACTGAGACAGCTCTTGAAATGATCGACACAGTCAGCTCGCGAATTTCGTCCTCTATAGGCGTTGGTGAGATCCAATTCGTAAAGGCCTCGACTTCTTTATGCATCCTAAGCAAAAACTTTGCATCCAAAAGAAAATAGGGGAAACTGCGTAGTACTTACATCTCAGCTACATTTCGACACTCGTCCCAGTCGATATCATACACCCAGGGAACCTTTCTCGACGCCGCGTCCATTCTCTGCTTCTTATTCGCATACCCATCCTCGAAGTCTACCGCATCGTGTTTCCTCTTTTTCACAGATCCACCACCATGCTCTCGACTCCTCTCCCTCACTTTGCCCCAATCCCGTTCTCGTTCAATATTCGCAGGCGGTGCGTCTTGTGTTGTGTCCTTACCTTTAGCCTTCTCACTCTTCGGTTGCTGACCCTCTTTTTGTCCTTCACCGTCCGAAACAAGTGCGATATAGTCCTCAACGAACGCAGTGGGAGTCCGCACTACTGTCACTATTTCACCTGACGGGACCTCAGAAGGAGGTACATGGGAATCCACTGAGGACATGATGTACTGTGGTTGAAGGACTAAAGGATATTCTGTAAGGATTGATGTCGCAACGCCGTCGGAATCGACAAAAATTTAGTGTTTAAATACTACACATGCAATATTTATTCAAACATTATTGACCTTGTGACAGTGTAAGCCTCTGTACCCTAGCAAAACATCCTGGGGCAAATGTACTTCAAGCCTCTGACCTGAAGGGGGGGGGGGGAAAGTTTCTTGGAACTTAATGACGAAGAAGGCACCACCCCCATAGTCCCCTCTTACACCAAGGGAGGATCGTATCTCAAACATGTTGGACACTCCAACTCGTTATGCGCATGAATTACAAGGTTAATCACAAACCATGCACCTACAGGCGAATATTGATCATACTGCTTGCTCTTGTGATCTCGAACGAGCTATGATTGCAATAGATACAACAGTTCACAGGTACAACAGCTCACATCGGCTGATTCTTAAGTAGTTTTCTTATCTGTACTTCTTCCCCTCGTATCCATCTTATGCCACTGTTCTAATGGTATCATTACAGTTGAATCCTATTTTCTTTTTTCTCCTCTTCTCTTTTCCCTCAGTAGTTGCATACTACCATGGCCTACCACTGCGTCCCATGTAATAAATTGTTGATTTTAAAAAATAGTGTGTTCAATAATTTGAAATGCATTATAATAACTTATATTTATCATGATGTAATGATTAGCTAGCAGCCTCTTCTCTTGCAAGCTACCATGAGTATCACGCGACCATTCAAAGCTTCTGACATGTTTAAGTTTAATAACATGTGAGTGACTTCCTTTTAACTGCCACAGCATGTGTATTCATGTCAACTGCCATTCAACAAAGCAATCTAGACATTTGGACAGAAACTGTGAGGGATTGAATATCCTTGGTGTAGCATGCCTTCATTTACATTTAAGTCAATAGTATGGAATTGGATTTTACTTGAGCTATCTCTCAAGGTGGCCTGATATCTGCTGTGTGCAAGATGCACCTAGCGGCCGTATGATGGGCTACGGTGTGTCGCTAATCTCTTTGCCGATTCCTTTGTTAACGTCGTGATTCTTCTATTCTCGCTTCCTACTATATACTTTAACCAGTCATCGGAAAAGCCGAAGGCCAGGGTGTAGGATGGCATGGGCACGTAACAGCCATTACTGTTGCACATGAATATCGTCGACTCGGCCTCGCGCGTAAAATGATGAACTTCCTCGAACTCATATCAGACGAATTCTACAAAGGGTTTTTTGTCGATCTATATGTGAGATGTGCAAATAAACTTGCGATTGATATGTACGAGGGATTGGGATACAGCGTATATAGGCGTGTGAGAGAGTACTATGGAAATTTAGGTGTGGGTAAAGGAGGAAGGGATGAAGAAGATGCGTTTGGTGAGTGGTTTATGTTCGCATTCCCATTGTAGATATAGCTGATGCCTCGATTAGATATGCGAAAATCACTCTCGAGGGATCCAGATCGACATTCGATTAGGTCGAATGGGCGGGATATAATCGTTAGTGCTCACGATGCCTCGTAAAAAGGCTAACTCTATGCCTCTAGTCGAGTCGCGGATAGTAAACCTGCCTTCACTTAGATACTGGTCCAGGATGCTTCATGCTAATGCTAATGCTATGGCAACAGTCTCAAGAGAGACGTCAGACAAATATATTGAAATGGACGGAAATCGTGGTTGACATCGGTGACCAGCGAAGAGCCACCATCGGCCAAATCCTCATATGAGCAATCTTCATTCCAGCGCGTCTACTCCCAGTACCTCTTGGATATTGGTCGGTATTGTGATAAGGTCTGATGTTTCGGCCTCGCTTCCAAAGTATCAGAGTATTGCCCAACTCCTCAAATAGACCATGATCTGTGGAAAAGGTGCTCATCAAGTCAGGCCTGCAAAACACTTGCATTGAGGCCCATAATTTGTCATACGAACCTAAATATTCAATGGCGGAGGATCTTCCGGTAAACTACCTAGTAATATAAGCTGTTGCTCATAAAATGAATTCAACATATCCGCATCTGAACAGAATGTGCTCAATCTTTCCCTAATATCGTCTGCCAAACTGACAGGCTTGGAATCCTTCTTGCTTTCCATTTTCGGAGCCAATCGTCCCATCAACTGATTGGTAAGGAATAGGAAACCCTCAGAGCCCCCAATGACTTGAACAAAAGCTGCACCAGTTTTGTGAACGAATTGTGAGTATTTGTACGGTAAACGGCGATAGGAGTAAATGACATCGACAGTGTCTGGATAGAGCTCAGCGGCTTCAACGTCGACTATAAAATCAAATTTATGGAGCAGGGCGTATTCAAAATATTTTGAAGGAGTATACTCTGGGAGGTGGCTCTCGGTGTTAGGGAGGGAAGGTGGAGGAGCTGCCAGTTGGATGGGAAAGCAGGATTGAAAGGTGTTTTGAGAACTAATATCGCTGATTTGGGCAACGTAGGCTTCAACGAGCTTGAGGCCATAGCGCTCAATTGATCTGTTCCAGATTTTGAGCTGTTCCTCGATGCATCGAGCAGTCGTACCAATCCACTGTAGTTCAAAATGGAAGACAGTTGCCGGATTGTGAATGATGTCGTAGTGGAGAACAACTGATTCGGCTTGGTCACTCTTCTGCTTACAAACTTAGCAGAAAAGTAGATACCAGACTGGAGATGTGTACCTTGTTGGAATCAATTTCAATAATCATTGTTTGACTAAGAATAAGTCTCCTCCTTGCCGGTCTCCGAACAGATGTGCTCCTCCTTGAAGTGTTGCTAGTTGACTTGGGAGTAACCTCTTCGCCGGCGCATCGCCTGAACCAGCCATTCTTAGGCGTCATCGGAACTGAATATTCGCCACTTAGACGATAATAGTAGTGACTTGTTTTCGAACGAATGAGTATGTGCAATAGCAGTAAGGGGCAGGCACCCTCACCCATCCAAGAACCCATGCTGCCCTCTGCAATGCTCGAAGAATCCTTGCTCTAACAGTCTTGCACCCCACTCCGCCGCCTGTGCCCTCGATGTCACATCGTTAAACTCTCGAACCAACCATGACACGAATTCGTGGCCAATAAACGAGTTGGGATACTGATTACGATGCCACTGATAGTATCTGATGGGTACTCCGTCCTCTTCACGCATAGCTTTGACGATCATAGCAGGCGGCAAATCACCTATTTCCCATTCACTTTTGATCTTCTTTTTGAGTGGACCCTGAGCATGTATTTGGTCCAGTTGATCCATAAGAGATTCATCGAGGACAGAGGCAGCAGGATCGAGTGTCGTAGGAAGGAAACGAATCGGGGGAGCGGGATTATTAATACGCTCCTCTGACGGCTGCCACCGAATTTTTGTAAATAGCTCAGCCAGTTTCTCGATGCCCAGAAGCCGAATTTCTTCGTCGTTAAGACGCTCTCCGCCAGGCCCTGTATTCAAATTTGGGGGTTCTTTGGTTGGAACCACAACAAACCGTGTGCGCCAATACTGAAGTGACTCATTGAAGTCGCGTTCATATCCAGCGACCAGCATATCTAACCTATTCCATCCGTAATTCGCAAGTCCATAAGAGGTGAAGGTTGTCTCATGGGAAGCATAACCTCCTGATAAAATAATGAGCTTAAGGACCTGAGCACGATGGCTAGGAACATCATACCGCCGCGTTTAGGCCAAATGAAACACTCGTATCTCATCTTCCTTGCAGGAAGCAGTCGCCTCACGTATCGCCTCACCTGGACTGTATCACCTTTATATGATATCCTGTGTATTTCGTGCGGCATGCTGAGGTAAACAGGGTCCCAAGGAGATCGAAGTACATCGGCCGGCCCAATGGATTTTAGAGCATAGTCGTCACCCGCTAGAAATTTGCTCTTTCGAACACTTTTCCTCTCATCGTTGATCTGGGTTTTTTGTCGTGTCCTTGAAGCGGAAGGTCTCAGGATGAACTGAAATCCCTGGGCTATACGAACAGCAGCCATGCCACGCATGACGGCAAGCGCCCATGCTTGGCGGACTTCTTCTGTAGTCCCTTTAATTTGGGGAGGTTTAACGAGAAAGGAACGCATTTCTTTGGGATCAACGACGAAATCATACTGATTATTGTCGTAACAAGACTCAAGCTCGGCGTTGGATGGGAGGTACTCCATGGTCAAGGGCAAGCAGGGGGGCGTAAGTAGTGCTCTCCATTTGATGTCACGTTTATGAGTGGCCTCCGGTAAGAGGTGTTCCCACCGACGTGCGAGAGATTCCTGGACGTAGGGGATAGATGTCTCACACTGCAGAGGATTTGACCAAGATCTGGGGGAAGAAGTGTAAGATTGACCAAAAATACTCGCTACACTCCGTCTTTTCATGGTGAAGGTATCGTCACGAGGGGGGGTGTTCAGAGGCGACCTTTTCAAGGAGCCACATGGCGGCATTGACACTTCCTCTTCAAAAGTTCGGCTCAAAACAGTCTTGGAGGTACTTGGCTTAATCGCAAGTGGTTGAGCAAGGGTTTCAAATTCCGTGGGTGGGCGAGCTTTCGGAAGAACCAGAATATGAGTTGACGTCGATGCAGTGACAGATGGGGTAATTCTTGGGGAGGCAGACGCAGAGACCTGAGTGGTTTGTGGCTCACTTGGTCCGCTGCGGAATGGATTGAACAACCATGACGGTGCAAGCTTAGAAGCAAAGCTAGGCTTTGGCTGACCTGCAGAAGCGGGAGTGGAGAACTTGAAAACCGCTGAGCGTACGGGTTGAATTGATGCTTGCGAAGGAGGTCTGCTTAGACTGATAACAGCCGGAGTTAAAAGCATCTTGGCTGCTGCAGTCTCATCTGGTAAATCTTTGACAATACGTCTGGGGCTCTCTTCAATCGTCGTGATGGAATTAGAAGCTGTAAGCCCACGGTTTCTGTTTTCGGAGACTCGGGAAGCAGCGGAAGCGGGCGTGACATAGTTGGTACGTAAAGAGAAAATATCCATGTCGAATTTGTCTGCCTCTACCTTGCCAAAAGAAGGTCTCTCTTCTTTTTCCGTGATGGTAGAATCGGTGGCAGTTTTGACTTGATGAAGGTAAGGAGTTTCGATGCTTGACAGGACATCGGTTTCGAGTAAACCGAGCATCTGAATTTCATGCATTTTGGCTCGTGCTACAAATCTACCATCACATTGAGCAGGTAGAGGATAATTAAAGAAGACAACCTCGAACTCACCGGTCTTGCCTAAATGGCAGATCCATTTGTTTATCCCAAAAGGTGGTGGAAATCCAGAACGGTTCCCACCAGAAAGTCTTCAGTTCCCCTGCTCTGTGACTGCTGCTATCATTACCTCCCCACAAAGGATCACTTGCTAGTGGATCGGCGGATCTGCGCTCAATTTCGAACTTGGTTTCTGGTTCTGTGCTCTGAAAGCTAAAAATCGGACTCTTGTGTAAAGGAGGTTTCGTCAAAAGGATAAGACCAAGTATTGTGCCTTGGTCAAGCATCCTAGCCGTCGTCAAGCGTAAGAGCTTTTTGTTGACACAAAAATAACCAGTCCCAGGACTGATCAAAAGGGTCATTGTCCCGGTTAAAGAAAGGGAACGGTCAATGTAATGAGTTTCCGCAGGATTGAGACCGAGATTAATGGCCTCCAAAACCGGGCCATCGTGAGCATATGAGAGTCGACCAATGAGACGGGGTCGTGCATCAGCCTTTACTCCCTGTGCAGCTCGGTAATGGTGGGTTAAGAGGATCTCACGTTGAAAATCCCAAAAAGAATCTTTTATGCTAACAAGGATCGGTTTCCATTCGCGAAGAACTTCGTGGTCTGTTATGACCTTGTAGAAATCTTTGTACCAGTTTCCCCTTTCATTTTGGCATGCACCATCAACAATAGGTCCTTGCATTTCTGACTCCTCGTAGAATACCCGTGATATAAGAACGATCGTCACGATATGGTTAGTTCCTGCTTCACGCCATTTGGTGAAAAGAATTGGAAGGAAGGAGTGGACAATCTTCTCGTTGTAGCGCTCGCCATCCCCGGCAAACTCCCAAAGCTCACGACAAACTTGAATAAAAATAGTGACTTTGGCCGAAAGTGAGCGGAAGACGGGTCGCGTCGATGATGTCACAGTTGCTGAAGGGACCTGGATCAAAACCATATCAAACCATCCCTCCAACCGATGCTTGAGCGCATACCCTTTTCCCTTTGATATAGATATTCTGTATTTTGGCCACAGTCACCCCAACAAACGACACTAGCTGGTTTAGAAACACACATTCCCCCACCAACTGCTCACCAAGTCTCCACATGTCATTGCGTCCAAGATACTGATCTTGAAAAATGAGTTCAACATGACTAGCATTGCAAGCCTCTTCATCGACCTGGTCATAGACTTGAGAACCAAACATCACACTCAACAATGACTGTTTGACCTTGGTCACAATCACTTCACCGTTGTTCCTGAGATTGAAGGCGTCCGCGATAGACTTGGGTACTGAAAGCTAGAGACCTATCAGCTGAAGATGATCAGGATATTCAACGCTCTCACATGAAGCTGAGTGCGAGGGCTTTGGTCTTCTTTTGGAACGAAAAATAAAAAGGTCTCGTCCGAATTCTCCGAACCAATTTTACTAACTTTCATCAGATCACCTCCAGCGACCCCTGGCCATAACGAATGATTGAAGAGCACCCCAGATGCATCCCTTACCTCATGCACCCATAGATTGAAGGTTTTAGAGTCACCAATTTTGAGAGGACTCGGAAGGGGCGTAGGCAGAGTGCGAAGAGCTGACTGAGCGGTGTTCGAACGGCGCCGACTAAAGTGAGAGTGTTGGGATTCTGCTCTGGACGACATAGCTTAGGAAGCAGTTATATTGATTTGGCACACATGACTTATTTGTCACATCTCATCCGTGCTGCATAACGCAGAGAGACATTCATATCCTTGAGGGATTCCCTCTTAGGGTTCCATGACTTTATATACTGTGCACAACTATTTAGAATGTGTGACCTTGTCTCGATGGGGGAATTGCTGCACAGACGTGCAAATGATTCATTGGGAAAGAACCTAATTTGATATTCGCCAATGGGAGCATAATTAGTGATTAGTCTTGTGACGTGAGCACACAGTGAGTTGGACAGGTGTTTTAGCCAAGCACTGCCTTTGGAATATGTTGGGTGAATAGGTTCGTTATCATTGTCGTTTAAGTCAAGGAAGTGTTTCCTTTTGAGGTCCGATGCTTGGAAATACATCTGCCACCTCTTGATAATCGAGACACACTCTTCTCTTTTACTAAACTCCCATGATGTTCTACTGGGTAGAATGGGGTCCATCTTGTGTCACTTCAACTCTTTGTTGACTAATAAGTGGGGAGGCTACTTGTCACTGCTAGAACAATTCCAGAATGAGATCGAATTATTCTTGCTCTTGTTGAAGAAATTCCTCAGATCGCTGGATATGGCGATGATATGGAGTTGGTGAGGGTGAATGGACAAATTAAAAATTCACTTTGCAGCTGGAATGGCATCTGTGATGATGACAATATGTTCTACGTCTTGCGTTGCTCGACTAATGCCACATCTAATGGCAAAAAGCTCAGCTTCAATTGACAAAACATTCATTGTGTAGTGAATGGCCTTAGCGATGATTTCATGTCCCCTTCGAATATATGAGACCAAGGTGGGGATATTGTTCTTGACACTCACATCAGAAATGGTGAGCACAGTGTTCTGGTTGATAGAGGAAATCTCATAAATGTCATTGAGTTTGTTTCGATGTGCAGCTTTAGCATTAGTGTCTCTTCAATTAACTGAGTGAAAAGAAGTTACAAGACAAAAACCTGGAAAAAGTTCTTTGTTTAAACTATCAAAAGTTGGAAAAACTTTGTTCAAATGATTGTTGATGTCCACTATAAGACTCTTGATTTTCAAGCATTGCTTGGACATGAGATGAGACATAGCCATGCAATGAGGTTTAGCCTTCTTGGAATGATGTTTGTCCAAAAGAGAGTTGCTACACACAGATGATGTCAACTAATGATTTTGCCAAGATGAAAATGAATAGGGATGAGACTGGTTATAGCCTGAACTCCTCATGTTGGTGAGGTTCAAAACACTCCTATGATCTATAAAGCTGCTCTTCTTTGCATTTTCTTCAATTTTTTGAGAGGCTGGTAAAGTGGTGCTCCTTTGAAGTACCAAAGCTGGAATCCATATAAGGTGATGGAAAAAACACATGTTCTGTAGAGTAGCTGTTTGTGCATTGGAGATAATCCTCTTATTGAATTACCTAACATCTTCATGTCTTTGATTGTGGATAGGGCTTTGTTGGCATAGTAATGAATGTGTTGATGAAAAGAGAGTTTCTTGTCAAAGAAAAACCCTAGATATTGCCACATATTATTTGGTTGGAGTAAAGGACTCCCTAAAAGTCTGAGATTCAGAGGAAGCAGATTGATGTTTTTTGTTGATCTCAAGAAGTGAAAAAATTCTGATTTGTCATGCTTGATGACCAGACCAAACTAGTTGAACAAGGAAGACATGATGCTGTAACTACAAAAAAGGTTCATATTAGATTTTTCATAACTCTTTTCTTGAGAAACAAAAAGTTCATCATTAACAAACAAAAGAATTGAAACTGGAATAGGAGTTAAGAGATTTTTGGATCTTTTTTCAGATATGTGAAAAATAGGAGCAATATAGAGAGCAGATGTTATGATCTCAAGACCTTAAAGTAGGCCAAGGAAAAGAACCTTGTATTAGGGTTAACACATGTCAGGCACAGTTCACACTGGAGTGGAAGTCTACAGAATGGATTTGGAAATGAGCAGACTTGTGGAACAACCTTGGCTTCAGCTTATGTGCTGCGCTGTCTGTCTGCCACATGGTCACAACTTCAGATGATGGAAGTGAGTGCTGATTGGTGTGTCACCATTGAACACTGGAGATCGAGTTCAATAAGAGTTTATTTTCATTGATTATCAGACTAGTAAATTACAGTGTAACTACTAGTCTTATATA
>Ga0157368_1000674_pt1 | contig 15808 bp, 15 predicted proteins | sample AttbisABBM3_FD_113146 | JGI IMG/M metagenome (GOLD analysis project Ga0157368, IMG submission 113146) | Fungus gardens microbial communities from leaf cutter ant in Botucatu, State of São Paulo, Brazil - Atta bisphaerica ABBM3 | ecosystem: Host-associated > Fungi > Mycelium > Unclassified ...
GCTGTCTTGTATGATTATTAGACTTTGTGTCTAGTGGTTGCCACAACAGTAAAGGTACACACATGCTTCAAGTAGGACTAATATATCTCTATTACTCTTATATTAGGGTTTACAAGAGAAACTTGACAGAGAACCTCTTACTACAATGTATACTATACTAATGCATTATGGTCTGTGTCCCATGCTACAATATCTACCCTAAAGTCTATATATTGTCCATGAGTCTACCATACCTGATAATCCTTGCTATTGTTTTCTCTGTTGTCACAAAATGTGTCATTTTTGGCAACCTATTACACACTATTCAAATTGCATTCTTTTCTGTTATCAATAGTAATTTCATGATGAAATCTACCATTAATAGCTTCTTTAGAACCTTGTTTGCCATCAGTTTTCCTGCTCATCTTAAAGCTCTCCACAAACAAGTCTTACTATTGGTAAGTAGTCATCAGTTGTTCATACAGCACTATGCTGCTGTACACTTTATTTCTTCCAACAGCTGAGATTATTCAAGTTGGTTATTCAAGTTCATACTTCACACTATTGCAGATAAGTTATTTACATGATTCATCTATCTCCACACTGTTTTCATGGACTTTTGCTTCAAGCATGAGCCATGCTCAACAATGAATAGCTTCAGAATAATCTTTAACTTGTGTGCTGCACCAACTATATGTATTACAGCCAAAGTCATCATCCACACCCAATTATATTAACCTACAGATAAGTGATTATACTTGATCCATTCACAAACAAGTACTCTCAGCTTGATTTGTCCCTCTTTCATATGACATTGGTGGACTTTCACCTGAAGTGAGAATCATGCTTAACAACTATCTTCTTGACAAAATCTCAAGTTATACCTGAGATGAATATTTACTTTAATTGGATTCCACCCTTAGCTCATCAAGAACTTTCTTGTCTAAGAGGAAAAATGATAAGAGTACCTTAGCTCACTCTTTTGTAATTTTTACTTAACATTGATGGTCTAAAGGCAACTGAGCCAAAACACACACAGGTCTTGATTGGGACATTGTCACAGCTTTTGGCTGGGTTCACTGAATTTTCAGCAGTTTCCGCAGTAGCCATAGTTATCACAGTAGTTAAAATCCAAGCACAGACATTGTACTTGAGTCCTTACTGTTCAATCACTGAACTTTAGGGTTTCATAAGAGACATCAGCTAAACTCGGCTCCTCTGATAGGATCATGAGATAGAAGAAAAAGCTTTAGATTTTGCCATTGATATCGGAATCACGCAAACTATTAACGAGACGGGCTGCTATAGCCATTGCAATCGATTAGACCAAAATACAAATAACCATAACCATAAATCCAGATCCAATCCATCCATTCCGACGAGAACGCTATAGGGGTATAACCTGTACCACACAAAGCACCTCTATCACTTTTCCAAAGTACCCAATTCCCTCCATTTCTCAAACAACAACGCAATACCAGGCATGACGCCCTGTGGTCCGGCACTGGGATCACCTAAAATTTCTTTGATCTCCAACAAATCAAACTCCCTTCCAAACGCCAAGAAATGGGCGAATAGGGAGTTAAAATGGGGTTCTGCGCGGAGATGTAAAATTTGATGGAAATGAGCGTGGTAAATGTGGGCAAAGATGCGGAGGAGTTGACGGTAGATGTGACGAGAGATACCGGGGAAAGCTCGTTGGAATTCATGGTCTGGAAGTGGGTAGATGTTAGTAGCATTCTTATATGCGTAGAAGATACAGCAGTGTCTCTACGAATTTTGACACAGTAGAAGACGGCGGTCCTGTTGTAAAGGGAAGGACACGCACTCGTATTAGTAGGGAATACCAGCTCGTCGTTCAGCATAATTTGAATGGAGGACATGACGGTATCGATGTACTGCGGCGCAGTCATAGGCACAAACTTTCCAGAGGCCTGTTGCCAGAGATAATTCAAACTATATACATGCATTAGTGAGTCCAACTCGGAGGCGATAAACTACAAGGCATACTTGTGTCCTGCAGACATCGTCGGACACGTCATCTGCGTACAGCACTCCACCAAGACTCCACAAAACTCGTTGAGGTTGGTGAAGAAATCAAAAACTGAACGCCGAGACTCTTCGGTGAGAGAAATGCTGAGCGTGCCATATGAGAGAATGCTCACTGTTGACGGCGACCCATTCCATTATATCCACGTACTTGGGTAGCACGACGATTGTTTTGAAGTTGCCTTTGACCAGCGCACTGTTGACGAACGGACTGCAGAGGTAGAGAGGTTTTCCGTCGTCCTTGCCGAGTGCAGCCGAAGGAGGTTGCGAGAGAGTGCCCTGCCGGGTGTAGCTGGGGGCAGAGCCTGGCGTTGGGGAGCGTCTGGTTCCACGAGGAGCTCGGGGGCGTCTGGCGACGGTGAGCGGCAAGGACTGGCAGATGGAACGCGAAAAAAACATACCCGAAGAGAGACATAAGTCAGGTTGAAGGCTGGAGGTATGTAAAGTGCAGAGTCAACATTTGATCTGATTGGGTCGTTACATCACACGGTAGTCTACTGACTACAAAATTCTATTTCTCCAGCAGACCCATCTCTTTCCATTTCTCCCACAGGGCCCCGACCCCGACGGGTGCTGAGCTGGTACCCATGACGTCTTTGATATCAAGGAGTGCATACTCACGGCCAAATGCAAGGAAATGGGCAAAGAGGGAGTTGAAGTGGGGTTCGGAGCGGAGATGGAGGATTTGGGGATAATGCGCATGGTAGATATGAGCGAAGACTCTCAGAAGCTGCCGGTACACATGCTGGATCATGGTAGGGAATCCCTGGGGGAAATCTTTGCCTAAAGACTGGACTGAGCATGCGCGAGGTGGGAAAAGGCAGCTTACGCACCCGACTTGGTCGGGAAAAAGTTCTCGTCTTCTACCAGGTTTTGTATCCATGTCATAACATAATCAATGTACGTCGGCGCAGGCAGGTATACGCTCTTGCGCTCCTGGTTGATCCATGGATAGCTCAAACTAAAATGTGTTTCGAGTTAGTAGACTTTGGATGGATGATTGCGGTGCGCACCTTGCACCAGCAGACATCGTTGGACATGCCTTGGAAGTGCAGCACTCCACAATGGTGCCATAAAACTCATTCAGGTTGTTGTAAAAGTCAGACACTGTCAAAATGCACAATCAGATTCGGCACAGGAGGAACGTCAAGCCCCGCACTGTTGATAGCGACCCACTCAATGATGTCGACGTATTTGGGGAGCATCACGATGGTCTTGAGATTTCCCTTGACAAGAGCAGCGTCGATAAAGGGTTTACATAGGTACAGCGGCTTCTGTGCTGGAGGTGGAGGAGCAAATATCGAACTCGGTGCCACCGCCAGCATGCTGTTCGAGGATGTCGAGGATTTCTTCTGCACACGCTGCGTACTCCAAGAAACAGACCGCCTGCAACATCGGTGAGTCTGATTAGGCCATAAAATCCAGTATTCTCACCCAATTGACTCCAGGAAGGACGACATGCTGGTGTTAAGTCAGGCTGCCCGCATAATCTATTATTGATTATGAATGGCAACCATTTAACAGTCTGATCCAGTGTCTCGATAAGGCAATACACAATGCCACAGCAGATGCCGATAAAACCTTCACCACCACTATCGATGGACTCGAAGATTTTTACTTTGCAAGGCAAAGGCCTCAAACTCAACAGTGCAGCAGATATTGCACCTTACCTCGAAAATATAGACCCAGCGCAAATCGAGGAAATCCACTTGGGTGGAAATACGATCGGCGTGGAAGCTGCTGAGGCTCTTGGAAAATTCCTCGAGAAAGCAGTGGCCCTCGAGGCACGTTGACATGCCACATCCTTTGAAATCTCGTCCTGATCTTACAACGCTCATATCCAGACAGCAGATTTTGCTGACATATTCACCGGTCGCCTCATCTCCGAAGTCCCAAAAGCTCTCGGTTACATCTGTGACGCTCTTGAAACTAGACCCTCTCTTCTTGAAATAGATCTCTCCGATAATGCTTTTGGCAGCCGTTGTGTTCACCAGATTGTTCCCTTATTGAAGAACAACCGCTCTTTCCGCATTCTCAGACTCAACAATAACGGTCTCGGTCCCGAAGGTGGTCAAGCCATCGCTAATGCCCTTTTAGAATCCGCAAAGACCTCGAAATCAGAAGGAAAGAAGTCTAACCTCCGGGTGATCATTTGTGGACGAAATCGCCTGGAGAATGGGTCTGCACGAGCGTGGGCTGAGGCATTGGCTGCTCATGGAAATCTAGATGCAGTTCGAATGCCACAGAATGGGATCGGGATGGAAGGGATTATGGCACTTGCTAAAGGCTTAGCTCAGATTCCTTCATTGAGGCATATCGATCTGCAGGATAATACGTTCACGTCCAATGGAGAGCTTCATGGTGTTGACGCTTGGGCACAATCATTAAAGTTCTGGCCTAAACTTCAAATCCTCAATTTATCAGATTGTTTTCTTTCGACAGATGGCGAAGTGCCCAGGTTGTTGAAGGTTCTGGCCCAGGGCTCGAATCCAGGGCTGCGACTGCTGCATTTGCAGAATAACAACCTCGATTCTGCCTCGTTCGACCTCCTGGCCCAGAATATTGGCGACAACTTGAAAAATTTGGCGTTACTAGAATTGCAATGGAATGATCTATCGGAAGACGATGAATCCCTCGAGACTTTAGACCTTGCACTCAAAGCACGTGGTGGAAAGTTGTATGTGACCGATGATGATGAGGAGGAAGGAGAGGAGGAGGAAGAGCAAGAATATGAAGTGGACCTGAGGAAGGTACCCCCCGCCGTTGATAAGGCCACAAACGATCTCGCGGATCTACTCGCAAAAACCAGGATCTTCTAGCTTGCATTTTTGGTATATCTCACGTCACTTCCCCGCTTTACCCGATACCTCCCGTCTATCATCAATGGATTTGTTGACCCGCTATGTCTTCTTTTGAATCCATGGTTTCAAGTTTAAAAAACTACGTAGAAAGAGGCTCAATTTTCAGAGGGGTGCATCTTAATGTTTTTTAATTTGTCTAGTAAATGTTCTGGCCCTTGTTCCATGACCATCTTACCACTGCCCAGCTTGTTGATCCTTTGACTCCTGGGAACTGATTCTTTTTTCTTTCAAGGTAAGACTGTGGTCCCTCCTGCTTATTCAAGAAGAGCCATACGGCTATAGAAGTATCTTTTGAATCTTGAATGAAGGTTAGACAACCCCTCCAAAAGGTATTCGGCATGTGGGAGGAAGATATCAAGCACAGAGGCGTCAATCGCTTCGGAGTAGTAACCGGATTCTTTTCAAGATATAAACTTGGGGGGATCCTCTAAGATTGATACACATACACACGGCTTGTGTGTGTGTGAGAGGTAGGAAATTGCACCTTTATGAGCGAAATACACACAAAAAAACAATCTGACCATTAAAAACAGAATGGTATTATTTATTATTCTAGGATCAATCATGGGAATGAGAACCAACTCGTTCATTGTTCTCTAGATCACAAAAAAAAACTAGTGACCCTTTACGATTTTGAATTTCTGGGAGATATTACCCTTTAGTTTTGATAGTTAGTTGAACTTGGTTCACAGTATACCAAACCAAATCATATAGACCAACTCACAGAATCTCCGAATACTTGCAAAAAAAGCATCGTCCATTAAAACCTTTTTTTGTTTGTTTGTTTGCATGAATGACTCACCAACACAAATGTAGTCGTTTCGCTCTGCGATTCTGCGAGGGACTGTTATAAGGACGTAGCCTTGGTCTATACGAAAACCAGTAGCAAGTGGGTGTCCTAATGATTGGGTTAAGAGGGTATATATATATCATAACACTGAGAACAGACGGATATCAAGATGTTCGTTACCGTCTTCCAGGTAACCAAGCATAACAATACCAGTATTTTTTCGTTTCTCATTGGGTAAATCGGCAGTCTCTACCAAGAAAAAGTTAAATGTCATCAAAGGGAAAGGGGAATTTGAGTCGCACCCCAAGTTACGTTCTGTACTGAACCCATAGGCCAGATCGCCTTGGACGTTGGAGAGGTGATGTGCGGGCTGAACACGATGTTTGATTCCCTCCTGATATTTCTGAGAGAGCTGGCCTCAGCAAGCGACTTGACACCCAATGGTATAAAGATGAAGACAACGCTGGTGGTGAAAACGATAGATGTCAAGAGCTGGCTGAACATCATCTCGTAAAATGAAGGGTGATTATTGAAGAAAAGTGTTTCTATAGAATATAAAGTATTCACGTCGGGCTCACTCCTTTTCCGCGAGATCTCAAAGAAGGAAGGGGGAGGGGATGCGGGTACGATTTTGAAAGGAGTAGAACGGGGACTCTTTGACTATTTTATACTTACTTTCACTTTACTTTGCACTCCATTGGCTAACCGACCTCGTAAATAGTCTTATAATTTCCTCTTCGTCCGACTCGAAGCTCAAAGAAGCATCCAATAACTGAAACGGGATCATCAAGTGTCCATGAGGCTCATCATTTCTAGAGGACCTAACCTGTCAGAAGAAGAGGAGGAGGATGGGGGAATAGGGGACTTTAGGCGTTCAAAACATGAGGTCCGCCTTGCCAACCACATGATCTGAATCCATGACCAAGGGCTAGATCCTTAGCTAGAAACGAAAAAATAAAAAGCTACGCGTGTCCGCTCCAATCCGAAGATGCCAACAAGTCAAGTCGAAGAGTATACAACAAGTTCTAGATTTTTACCTGGTAATGTGGCGTTTCAGCTATTGATGGAATTCTTTGCTTCAGCAGGTCGTTGACGTAGACGTCGATGTGGGCCACTCTGCAGGATACAAAAAGGGCACCTTATCATATTTCTATTCTCGTATGGACGTAGACTTGCCGACGATGTTTACTTTTCTCTTTTCCGATGGAAAGGCTATCTCTTCATCATTCAGTGCGCCATTCGACTGTGATTGATTGGAAGCATACAGCCGGGGTCTCAGGAGGGGATGGGCTAGCGTCAGCGGCAAGAAAAATTAATTTGGATCGAAAATGTGGAGTAGTAGTGCAAGGTTGACTACTTAACTGAACGACTTATCACCGCGACGTGTTGAAGAGGAATAATGACTGCCTCAGATTCGATTGAAAGATATCCGGGACGATCCTCAGAATAGAAATGCTTCTCATGATGTCAGTTCTCTGTTGTCAAACTCGCCCGATTTTGACTACTGGTGCAGAGAGGGAGAGAGAGAAAAACATTGAAACGTGAAAGATTTGTTTCGTCGAGATGAAATACGACTTGAAGTTCGTTGCAGAGGACACTCACGGCAATAGACATGTCATAGACACAAACACTCAGGCTTCTTGGCATATTGAACACGTGTTCAGGAAGCACGAGGGAGCACCGATCAAAATTTCTCAAATGACCGTTTGCCCAAATTCGCCGCGGAAGCAGGCCCCGAGCGAAGGGCCGATTGTGCTTCATGGGACGAAGAGAACAGCAATATCTACTTCTCAGTGGCGGTCTCAGCAATCCAAGCTTTTCGGGGACACATGGATACAATTCTCGGGATTTATACATGAAAATTGTCAAAGATACCAACTGTTCACTGATCTTTGGGAGGAGCCGCAATGGTAAACGGAGGACTGTGATCTTCCGAGTTGAGAGTGAAAACTAAATGATTTGACAGTGTAAATTGTGAGCAGCGGATCTTTGGGCTATAGTACGTGCCACTCACGGACAATAACCCAATTATTGGCAGGTTTGAACTTGTCATCCTTCGGCACTCTGACGGTGGTATTGCCATCGTGAAGGCTACAATTTGTGGCCAGGGGATAGTCTGGAAGCAATAACAGAATCATGTAACACGGAGTAAAAGAGTGGAGGGACCAAATTACCGAAAAATACTTTTCGGTAGTCCCTGGTATTCCAGTCCCACTGTCCTAGGTACACCTGGCATTCTGATTCACCAGCACGTGGGTTCACTTCTGTAGTGTTCCTGTCATTTCGACACTCAGACACACAGCCAGGATGCTCGGAGAAACAACATACCAAGTAACTAACTGCAATTCACCATTGAACCATACGGACCGATAAGAGGGGTTCAAGATATGGATAGACGCAGCTCCAGAGTCACGATTGCGCAGCGTCCAGTGCTGCAAGAAATTATGTCTTCGGAATGCAGCCTGGCAAGGAAGACAGAGAGCTGAAACAGGAGGAGAGAGCGATAAGATGAAAGTAAGAACAGAGGCGACAGAAAGCGTGAACATCATGGCCAGCACCGAGTTCTTAGGACTTAAAGATTATGTTGGGGAGCTGGGGACCTGACACAGACTGCCGAGCTTTATCGGGTGAGAGCAACATAGGAGGCGGAATGAGACAAGTATCTGGTCGACATCAAAACATTAACATTTAACATTCTCAGTGTGACGCACTTAAGCTTAATTACGTGACGCATTGTTTCTGCACCATGTTGCCTCTCGATTCCAGAAATTATTTCTCTTCTCCACTGGGTACCATACTTGAATCTCAGAGTGAAATTATCACACTTCATGATCTGACTGAAGCATATGCAACCTTGTCTCGCAGGGTCCGCTTCTGCGCGCCAGCGATCGTGTCAGAAAACAAACGGATCTATCCTGCCTTCAATCCTTTCCAAGTTCAAGGCCATTCCCTCGCGATCTGTATAACTCGTGATATTGGTCGATGTCTTCTTGGTCCTCTGTCTACATTACCACTGCCCGAGTCCATGAACTATGATGGCTTATTGATTGAAGAGGGGGCGGAACGTGGCCAGGCATACGCTACCCTGTCTCAACATGCTCTTGTATTTTTATCGGATATTTTCTCATTTGTACCATTGACACATGCATTTTCCAGTAGGTCTTCTCATAAGCATGATCATCCTCTGCCTGAAAACCCAGGTCAGTCGACCAACTCAGTGAATTGGTACGGCAAGTGCTCCTGATTCTATCAACACCGCGACTACCAACCCCCTCTTCCGAGAAGACATGGAAGCTTGCAATATGGGTCTTACTTTCTCAGAACCTGCAGCCGAATGTCTGGATTCCACATAAGCGAATTCTGAAAAAGGTACTCCTGCGACTCGTACTCGGGACCTTTGATGGACATTCTTTCGAGGCCGACGGATTTAGGGTGCGTTCTAGGGTCAACATATATATCCGTCATCTCATACTTTCCGCAGTTTTTTTCCGCTCTTCTGCGAATCTCTCCTTCCGAGTTCCTCCCGTATCTACTTCACTTATTCCCTAAGATTCTTTCTTCATCTCTGGAAGACGCCTTTGATGTCAAGTTTCCATCTCTCGAAATACTCCGTTCCGCCGTGGTTCTCAAACTTGATTCTCAGAACGCAACCTGGTCCCAGAGGCTTGCGCTCGATACCGTTGCCTTCATCAAAGCACACCACCGGTCATCTCAAAGGGGCTCTCTCCATAGCATCCTCAATTTGGCTATGAAAAATTCAGGAGATACACAGTGGGAGAACAAAGGTCCCCTTTGGGCTCTCCTCTTTACAGCATGCCTTATCTACATAACCGACTTTCATCTCTTTACCCACCCACATTCCCTGAAATTAATCATGCAAGTTCTCGCGCAAGCAGTGAGCCATAAGCGCACTTATGTTCGAGCTCTACACCCGCATGTATGGACCTGTCTTGTATGGTGTTACTCCCGTTTACCCATCAATGGTGGTAAGGATCCCCATACAGGTCAGGATATGGCGGTGGTCAGGAGGAATGCATTCAAGCTTGTGAAACAGGAGATGAGGGGCGGGATTGCTACTGCGCTCGTTGCATCAAGGTCTTACCGCACGATGACGAAGAGGGATGTTGTTCAGGTTCTTAAGCTCGTCAAAGAGACATTGGACAGCGGCAAAGAGGGTCAGACACGCGAAGGCATCAAAATTTTGGGTCGGCTTCTCAGTGCTGTTGGTGCACCGTCCGATATAAATGGATCCAACCGACCTCAGAACGATGTTAGAAATTTCTCTGAGATCGTGACTCGGGAATTGTTCGTTGGATCCCTTAGCCTATCAGAAAGTCAACTACAAGCTCTGTTAACCCGCCTTCCTGGCCCGGATGAACGATTTGTACAACCACTTACAGAGGATCAGATCAGAGAGAATTGGAAGGAACTAGTTGAGCTGTGGGTACATGCTGTTGATTGCACTAGGGTCCCGAACGCTAGGTTCCAACAATACAAGGTGAGATCCTTCCCAATGCTCTCAATCCCTACTCTACGATGGCTTCTGTTTTGCAGGATCAACTGATGATCATCTGGAAATCCCTCCTCTTGGTCCAATCTCACCTTAATTCCAACTCAGCTGCGACACCCTCATATATGTCTCCGACTATATCTGACCACGTAACATCCATCGTCACCAACTTCATAAAACAGGGGAACGAGGAAAGTGTCAAGACAGCTGAAGATATCTTACAAGAACTAGGACTCGTTCATGGACTCTGGTTCACAATTAAGCATTCTTTTGATGACGCGTTTTTGTCTTCGACAGCAAAGACTATACTTGTCAACATCATTTTAAAGGGCTTTAATTTGGTAGACGAGAGAGTGAAGAATGTCTGGAGTACATTATGCGTTGATCTCGTATATGTGGTAGGGAAGCTCGAAGTTGTCGTTCAGGCTGTGTTTATGAGGGCTAGTGGGCGGCAGGGAGGGGAAAGGATTGATGTTCAAATGCGAAGGCAGTTATGGGTTGTCATTGCGAACAGTGAGCTGTTCAAAATTAAGGAACAAGAGTGGGAGACCATCTTGTCTTTTCTTTCAATTCCAATCCAGTAAGAAAGAATACCGATGGGCTGCTTTTTGAGCTGACCTTTTGTAGATTCTGGAGTATGGATATGCACGAAGTGAATGTGTGGAGCGAGTTGTTTAGCTTGGCCTTAGATATTGCGAATGGATCTTCTGGGACACCTCATGATACTCTCAACACCTTGTTGAACAATCTTGGTGATGTCCTTCAGTGAGTGCCGCAAATCTCAATTAACAGCTTTCTTATGTTCTAATATCCCCATATAGCCTGAAAACCTGCACCGCCTTGTTGCCTCTGCTCCTCCCACATCTACGCTTCAATCCCTCCGATACTCTGCATCTCGATTTTTTGAACGTCATCAACGAATTGTTGATAAAGATGTATCCATCGACACCTGAAGATCTCGTTGTCATCCTTTCGATTCTGGAAGGTGTAGCAAGAGCGGTTGAAGGATGTGAAAGCGAAGTCATTGTCAAGTTTTTGGTCATTCTGAGGGACGGCCTGGGCCTGTGGATTCGAGACGAAGCCAGAAATTTACTCGAATCAGATCATAACAAAATCGTACGTTGTTCCCTTATAAATTTTCATTTCTCTCGACTACATTCTTCTTACTAGGTTCACTCAATTTACTGTACCTCCCTCACCATACTTGCAACTCTGCCCCCGTCTCTCCATACGTTACAAGTACTTTCCTCCTTCCTTTCTTCCTCGTTTGAGCGCATGGACTATCCACCCATAGGACCTCTCGCCTTTGAACATTACTGGAGGAAAGGCGGATTTCATGATCAAGATTCAGATAATTTCAAGAAAATTATTCCGGAAGAATTGAAGGCGTGTTTGAAAGCTTGGAGTGATCATTGTGGTGATAGTCTCGCAGAAGGGTGTACGAGTGTCATGGATTCTCAGAGCACGGTAAGTCCTGATTTTATCTATCGAATATGATTTATTGGCTGATAAGCTGATTTTAGGCGAGATCCCTGGCGCCAGATTCACAATCAGCTAATAAGGCGTTTATAGTCGGATCTCAGGACCATGAGTTCATGAGAGCTATGAGTTTAGACGATGCTAACATCTCTGGCCCAAGTTCTGATCCCGTTCCTGTGGTATCTCCTGGCGGCAGACTTATATCTGAAATGACTCAAGAGCTTAACTCAAGATCAAACTCTCGATATCACCAAGCCCAAAAATCCTCTGGCATTCAAGAAGTGAAAATGTCAGTGGGGCACAAAAGATCCAGCTCTCAGGGTGGGTTGTCAGTTTGGTTTCTATCATCGGATGAACCAATTCTACGTCGAGCAGTTATTAGTCGACCAGCTAAGTATCAAAAATCGGGTGATATTGAATCTGTTTTTGCTGTGCCTTTCATCCGACAATCGCAGTCAACCAACTCAACATCGTTGAGTAGTCATCACTCTTCAGATAAGATCAGTCGAATGGTTGCTGGTCCCATTACGCCACCTCCTGGTGAATTGGGAGATGTTTCGGTCATTGATTCAAGGTGCGATGAGAACGAGATTGTTGATGACAGTTTTCAAATGGACCTGGACAATCACTCAAGTGGTATAATGCACCTAGGTTCGTTTGTTGACCCTCTGCATAAAAAATCCATCGACTTAATGTACAGGAAAAGAGCATCACTTCCCGAATTCATCTCATCCTTCCTCTAAGCGCCTTCAGTCCGAACCCGTGATTGACTCTCATCCATCGAGTGCACCGAGTCGTCCCACCCCGCTTAGGAGAAATCACACTACATCAGAACGTCTTGATGCACTGGAGCGAGCATACGGTCTCGTTGCTGATTCTCAGGGTGTATCTCAGGTCCCTTTAGAAGAGCTTGTACATGCTGCACAAATCACACACAAGATCAAGATGAAGGTCGCTGAACAAATGTCAAAGAAACATTGAGGGGCAAACTTGGATATCCATTAGGCGTCATTATACTAGTATTTTTAAATTATATTATCTATGCATATTGCAGTCGTTCCTTTCGCGGAAACGATCAAGTCATTGGAATTCATTCTATCATGACCTTTTTCTTATATACATGTAGTCAGACTCCAGGGATATGATCTATTGATCAGAATGGTTTCTGAGATCACGCAATTCAAATTGACTTTGCTGCAGAGTATAAAAATGTGTCGAGACCTCACCATGTCTCTCAATCTTTCCATGAGTGATGATGCATTGGCACAAGAGTGACAGGAAGCTTTATGGCAAAGAAAAAGGAATGTTGGTCAGCTACCTGTGTTATGAGACTTGGCAGTGAAAATCATGTCAATAACTAGGAAAGTCTAATACATCAGACTGATAGGAGCAGAACAAACACAACTAAATAACTAAATTGGTGCTTTAAAGGGGAAAAAACAAACCATTTGTGCTATCTGCAAGAGCTCATACGAAAGTGTCGCAACCAAAATCCTGGTAGCCTTCGCGTGTAAATGTAATGATGTGATCTACACATCCGCCGGAACAAGTCAAAAATATATATAGGCAAAATCTGGGAGAAACATTACCTCCAAGAGTCCTTGTCGTAAATCCAATCTCACAGTAACAGTAGTAATCTTCAACAGAAACGGATTAGCAAAAGTAAACGTCCAATCCCTAAACACTCACACAGCCACTTTCTCTTGAATATTTCTATTTCATTTTGCCCCTGATCGCCATTTACATTACCCATGACAAGGGGATATTCTGCCCTGAGCGCAGGGACAATCACGTCGTCGAATCGGTCTAGAAAACGTCGGCGCCATTCTCGAAGCGTCCTAGCATAATGAGGCCCAATATTATTCACCGAATCGATTACTAATCTCCCCTTGGATCCAGAACTGAGGGTGTCTATCAGGAGTGAGAGTGTAGGAATTATGCCTCCTGGGAAGACTAAAAGCATGATCGTCATCATTGGCAGTTCAGAGCTAATGAAGCAAACTAGAGGACGCACTCTGATGAACAAGGCAAGGAGCCAGAGATTAGTGAATGAAGTCAGTGGCTTCAGGAGGATGAACGGACCCATTTTCGGACAAAGTCAATCTCTTGATTGTAGCGGTCCCATCCTTGAGAAGTTATCTTTAGCTAACGGGCATGCAGACAACAGAAAAGAAAGGAGAGCTCAAACGTACTAGCTTCTGGAATTGTTATCACTTGAACAACACCTGCACCGGTCCGTGGCTTGAGAGCCCAGTCTATAATTTTCCAATATGTATTATAGTACTCCTTTCCAACGTTCTCCAGCATTTCAACGCTGATCACTCTATCAAAAGCATCTTCCCATTCTGGGGGCATACTTCGGTAATCCATTAAATGTACAGTGATCCTATTGGATAGACCCTGAGCGGCGATACGTTTTTGGGCGAGATCCTGCTGCTGCGAGGACTGTGTGATAGTGTCAATAGTCGTTCCATGTATCCTCTGAGCGATGCGGATCGCCATGGAACCCCATCCAGAGCCAATTTCCAAAATACGGCTCCCTTCCTGAATCTTTGCCTTCTTAATGATGTGGTCTAATTTGCACATTTGAGCCTCGTAGAGCTCGTCGACCTCGGTATTTCTGCGGGAAGTGATTAGTTGGTGTCGTAGATGCAGTACCAGCTGAGACGTACTCATTGGTAGCATCATTACAGGCGCGTTCGTTTGTGGTATTGTTCTGAGTGAAACGTCCATTTGCAGCACCACATCCATCAGGGTCGGTATACCCGTTGACAACCTTCATACGGCGATTCTTGGACCCTCGTATACCGCTCCATTGATGGCGAGCACCACCACTTTTGAGGTCAGAGTCAAGGTCTGGGAATATGGCGGATGAATATGTCATATCTTCCGATAAAAAGCCTCGAATTCAATGGTAAGCATTGTACATAAATTGATCGAGAAGATCCTTTGATTTGTTGGGGAAATGTCGTACTCACTTGCAAACATTACATTAGAAATGTCGTAATGCGCAGAGTTGTTGGACCGCGCGTTACCGATCGTATTCAAAAATCGATAAGCGGTTATTCTCTGCGGGAGGTAGAACAAAAAGGAAAGTTTAGAGGCCATACTATTCTCGAGGCTCTCTCGATTGTCAAGAAATATCTTCCCGAGGCAGCAATCATCGGAATTTGGCGTGTGACATCTAAGGACTTGAGAACTTACTTGGAATAGAGATATCAGATTATCACATTCTATGTCGCCGTACATGTATGCTTCGGCAAACCCAAGATCACCCGTGGCGCATAAGCGGACCCAAAACGTGTCTTTGACGACCCGCAGCTCTGCTTTGCACCCATATTTTTCGCTCTGTATGCCATTTTCCGAGGATTCACAAGGGAAGGTATATATGTTCTCAGAGGTTAGAACTCTCAGCTGACCCACGGTAATTTTTTGCATCAGCCTGAGATATAAGTTAGCTTCCCGCCAGGATGATAAGCAAAACGACCGACAATAGGACAGCAGCTTTTGCCAACTTCGTCAATGGTGACCACTCTCTCTGAAAGGCAATACCTGTGAGCGAGTTCCATGTAGTATCAAGGAGAGCCGAGATAGAAAAAGAATGTTTTGCCGGAACGTCAAGGATCTGAGTGGACATTATTGAAGAGAACCAATACAGCAACCTCTTATTTATTGAGCAAACTTGAGCATACTGCCACGTAATGTACTGCCACGGGGATGGGATGGCGTAGTGGTAAATCCCCCCTGCCACGTTGGTTATGCTTTGCCCTCCTGCTGCTATTTAAGGTCGTGGGTTCACATCCTGCACCCAGCAGGCACAGACTGCCACCGTGCCCCGTGTAATAAATTGTTGATTTAAAAAAAAAAGTACTGCCACGTACATGCCTTCTCAATCAGTTCACAAACTTCCATGCCAATTGTTGGGTGCACATCCTTAGAGAGCTACGAGGAGGAGGGACTTGAGGACAAGCATTCAGTCACACTACTCTTTCTCCACATACCTGCCACTAGTAACATCTTCCACACATGTAACGGACGACAAAGTATTTCAGGAGTCACCAGTAGAAGGTAGACGAAAGAAATACAGAAAATGTAGATATATATGGTCCAGAACACCGGCAGCCGGCAGAATGAAAGGAA
>Ga0157368_1000675_pt1 | contig 15802 bp, 12 predicted proteins | sample AttbisABBM3_FD_113146 | JGI IMG/M metagenome (GOLD analysis project Ga0157368, IMG submission 113146) | Fungus gardens microbial communities from leaf cutter ant in Botucatu, State of São Paulo, Brazil - Atta bisphaerica ABBM3 | ecosystem: Host-associated > Fungi > Mycelium > Unclassified ...
CCTAGTACAAAGTAGTCTACCTTATATACTAGTATCCATGGTCCGTGCTAATTACTGTGCACCCTACCCTAAATGACTATGAGTACTACATGAGGTCAGCATATGTTGTCCATGCTGTATGACGTCGCTTTATTCTAGTACCTTCTACTCCATTCTTCCAGGTCCTGTGATCAGTCTTGTGACTACACCATCAATTTGTGACTGATGTGACAGCGTGGCTGATAACCCCTAACCCGAGTTGTTCTAAAAATAGAAAATAGAAAACAAAAGAAAAAGGAAAATCAAATAAAAGAGAGAAAATAAAAATGAATGAAGTCCACTGTCAACGATCTTGACAACCAACACCTTTGATGTCATCAAAATTATTAACTTTACCTCTCTTAACAGATTTGTTGAGAATATATTTTGTCAATCAGCAAAGAGATGTCTTGATGTTCTTGATATCCAACAGTAAGTGTTCCATTGATTCATGAAGTGAAATGGGGCAGAAATTGCCATCTCAAGAATTTTGATTCATAGCCTGATTTATATCATATGATAATTGAATGTTAAGAGTTGACTACTGACTGTTGTTTGAACTATTCTTAGAAATATCCCTACCTCCTGGCTGAGAAGCCATCTCTAGGGCTAAAGCCATGTTTAATACATGTTATTTCCCATTTATAGGAGAAGTGTCAGCCACCTTATTGACAGACTCACCTTTATCCATACTATCCTTGCAGGATAGTTGAGAACTATCAATGGGCTCTCTAATATTGTCTTCTGGTTTATTTTTTTCTGATTTCATGCATTCATGGTAAGGAATGGAAGAAGTACTTGAAGAAATCAAAGAACTTCTTGACTTTGCTTTACTAGAGAGGTTAAACCTCCCCCTTAAGATAGTGTCACTATCAACATCCATATTTGTGCTGGAAGGAAATTGAGCCATTGTAGAATAAAAAGTATTTGCTGAGGAATGAGAAAATTGCTTATTTGCTAATTCTCTTACAGGTACTACCATACAAGATAGAGGTAAGAAAAAAAGAAGCAATGTTGATCAAATATCTACCTAGCTTAAAGCCAGACATAAATACTAATCTCACTTAATATGAAAAACTGATAAACTATATAATAATAGCATGTTATATATAGTTTACACTAGGAGATAAAGCTCATGGAATTAGAGATGCATAGAGTATGAAAACTCCATATAATAAGCTTAGTAATACAGACTTTCCAGAATGACCTTGGTTTTAGCTTATGTGCTGTACTGTTCATTTGCCATGTGGTTGCAACTTCAGAAGATAGATCAAAGTCCAAAGAAGATGAGTACTGATGTGACATATTACTGTTAACCACTGGGGATCAAGTTCACTTGAATATTCAATTATTAGACTAGCAAATTATAATGTAGCTATTAGCCTTATATACCAAAAGATTAATAGAAAATGCTTGGGGGTTTCAGAATATAGTTCCAAGTAGAGGTTTTAACTGAAAAGGGTCAATAGAAGTATCTCTGCCATAGAAGACTAACTCATAAGGTTTAGGAATGATTGCATCACCACCATAGAACTTATTGCAGGATGTACAACCATCATGGAAAATGGGTTTTTGTTGAGAATTGAAGACATCACCACCATAGAGGATGGTCTACAGAATAGTTGAACTTAGTATATAACATAGCACCACTCAAGTTTCCAAGTGTTTTAGATGTTTTTCTTTATATCTAAGAACTGGTAAATACTCTGTAATCTTCAGTCTAATAATTAACTAGTCTCCAAACATCTCTAACACTAAACTTCAGTATCAGTAGTGATATATTTATATCTGTGAGCCCATGATTCATACTGACTATACATGACCAAGAAACTATAATACTGAGATAGAAACAAGTATTGAACAACCAAAATTCCAAGTGTCTTTTGCTGGATATCCCTGTTAGTATTTTATGTAACTTGAACTGCCTTGTATTTTTAATTGCCTACTCTACGGTTAACATCTCAACCCCCGGGTGCCTCGTCACATCAACGCCACTGCCGAAAGGAAGTCGACAACGAGTCGGCTTAAGCAAAGGTCAGCAGTAATCTCGGGTTTTCCTCTCTCCCTAACTGCTTCGAATACGTCACTCCATGAAAAATTCCACCCGAGGAATGTCAAGGGAGGTCAAATTAATATGGAAGATGATGCATGAGGGATTAAGCGATCTCGGTGTAGCTTAATAATATAGAGTGGTCCCGTTAGTTTCACGTGCGACGTGTCAATGACCTATCGCTGAAAGCGAGCAACTCGGCCTTATCCCAGTGATAGACCCAATGTTCACTTCCTTAATAACAAAATAGGGGTAACAGTCTCAGAAATTTGATCAGTTGTTAATATTAACTCAAATTAGTACGTTGGTCTTCGCATTTAATGCTGGATTTACTGCGTGTATCTTTTTCCTGGTGACCCGTACAATCTACGATCGATTTAGGGTCGACCCTCAAGAGTGTATAAAACCGGGGCACACAGCCTTTAATGCCCTCCATTGGCCTCCATTATCACCTATTCTTCATTGAAGATGCGCTCTTTCGCCGCTTTCACCACCTTCGCCGCCTTTGCTTTCTCGACTCTAACCCTTGCCCTTCCAAGTAGCACATCTAGTAAAGACATTAGCGTATGTTATCTCAATTCTATTGATTATTACATGATTCTTACCATAGTTAAGATTGCTGTTTCACAAGGTGAGCAAGCCCATGACATTACTAGTGATGTTTAATATCTCCCTTGAGGTGGTGGATACCAGGGTGTTCCTGATTGCATCAACAATGCAAATGGCGAAGTTGCCCCCATATTGGAGGGCTTGAGTAGGTCATTTATATTCTGCATTGTACAAACTACTTACTTGCTGTAGCTGCTGAGATCAATGCTGGTGTTGAGGCCAACGTTGTTCTTTCTCATTGTATCGATGCTTTGGCTGAGGTCAAGATTATCCTCGGTACTGCCAGCAGTAGTATCTCGACCATTCTCAAAGATGACCCCTCTCACGCACTTTGCTTGAATGGTGCTGTGGTTGGAGTTAGTGTTGTCGTTGACCTCCTTACTACTCTCTTCAAGGTAATCTCTCACTTTTGGGTATCGTGTTAGTTCTGATTATTGGCATTTGTAGACTATTCTACTTGTCTTTCCTGTTATGCTCAAGGCTTGCGCCTCGGTCAACGTTAAGGACCTCCTTAGTGTTATGGCCGATATCTCCGTGGTCCTTGCTGATATTCTAGGCAAGTGCAAGGCTGTGGGTGACATCATTGGTCCGCTCACCATCTCGCTTGGGGGCGTTATTCCCATATGCATTAACCTTGGCTTCACTGCTCTGATTAAGGCTTTCGGTCTCAGCCTCTGATCGATACTTGCTTTTCGGATTACTTCTCGGTAGTCGGATACCGTAATAAGATCTGTTATGAATCTGGATGGTTATCAGTTTTGAAGTTCCACTTCAGGGAGTGACATGAATGGCTGAGGGTCTAGATTGTGCTCTCCTTTGATCAGTAGGAAGTCAGTTTTACAAAATCCACCCAAAGAAGGACTCAGAAGTGCACTTTTTTTCCCTGTAGTCAGATATCCTTAATATCAATAGAACTGGAGCGATGTGGGAGGGGCAATAACCTCGCAATGAACTCTTGGAGGTCACTTAATTTGTGAGAAAAGTCTACTCCTGATCTCTATTTCTTCAGGACAGTGGATAGTCAGACTCAAACTCAATTCTATTTATCACTGATTATCCAAGTACTGGCCACCAAATCGACAACACGCCACATTCAGACTGCAAATTTCTGTGTCCACTCTCGACTCACACGTTGCGCATCGGCTTCATTCTCTTTATAATGCTTTGCAACATCTGTCGCTAGTGGATCATCCGGGTTAGGTGCACTCAGCAGTGCTTGAATCGACAGGAGCACTGTTCGAATCTGCAGCGCAGGAGACCATTTCTCTGCTATTTGTCAGAATACGCCTATCTTAGTCACGTCATTGAACATACCCTTAAGGATATCCAAACAAATTCGTCCGAGTTTATCTGTACAGGCTCATTATCCATGGACACGATCGGTGAAACCACCCACTCACCGATATTGGGATGGTATATCTTGGTCAAAAAACGCACTTTCGGAGGTGCCATGGGATATTCCTCAGGAAGGAATAACTCCAACTTGAACTTGCCCTCTGTATGACCGGAAATATCAATACAGCTCTCTCACAAGAGAGCCCGTCATGCAGCGCACTTTCAAAAGGGCTCCCATTGGGCCCTTCAATCACTACATCAAAGTATCTAAGGTTATCTTCATGCGGGTAAGCAGAGATGCCAGGCGCAGGATCTGCCGCAAGCCGTTCTGTTTCCTGTAATCAACCATACAACGAAATGTTTCGTCAGTCAGAGTAGCTGGTCCTCTTTACATATGAAAAAGATTGCGAACCTTGATAATCCTCTGTATAATAACACCACCCATCCCAATAAAGGCACCCACGCGGATAGAGATGATCGTGTAGCCATATGGCAAGCGGAGTGGTACACAGCGAAAGTAGCGTGAGCAGAGTGTAGGAGATTTCATAGAAGACCACGTAAACCATGGCGGTGGCAAATAAACAACGCAGCGAACAGAGTTAGCTCCACTTTGACCATAAAAATCTCTGATGGGTAAAACATACCTTGGGTAAAGCCGTCGACATCTGACGACCTAGAAAAACTTGTCCAACGGGAGGGTAAGAGACGTAACACGAGTTTTTGTTCGAGAAAAGACAAGTTCTACAGATTTCCATTATTCAAATACAACTCCCGTACAAAGAATAATCGACTTACAAAAAGGCACGACGATGCAGGCAGACAGTCGGTCACAGGTGTACTTGCTGACTCATCATCTTATCTATATTGGCATCATCGTAAGAGCTTTACATATAGAATGAGCGATGGTGAATAATTGGCTCAAGGCCTTTTTAAGTATGCTCTAGACAAGTTACGATAGTTCACATCGTAAGATTTGTTATGAATTGATGCGACGTTAGAATTCTGAGCTGGAAGGAAAGCGGCAAACTGCTTATGTAACCGGGGACCTCTACTGGGGTAACGATGACTAGTCTACAATATATTTATTATCGGGCAGCCACGTGGTTGACACATGTCTGTATAATTAATGGAGAGCGGATGGATGGCGCCGTATAGCGCTATCTTTTCAACAGTAGGATTGGAAACAACCACTTACTATGTATGCTGCCACTCCTCATCCTCTCTCGCGTTCCCCCACACCTGTTCGGGTTTCACCTCCTACACTCACTCTTGCTCTCGATCTGGCACCTCCGCCAGAATCTGTAGCCAAAAAATTCAGAGATGATGTTTGGTGCTCTAGCCCTCCTTCAGTCACGAGTTATATAGCATGTCTTTATCCCAAGACCACAACATCGCACGACATTGAAACTCTTTTGAAATCCCCGATCTGTGGGTTTGGCTGGCGATTTGAACTCCTCCGGAAGCTCCGGAAGATTAGACAGAAGTCCAGTCCAAATTCACAGGTGCAAGTATGGTTCGTAGGTCAGACAACTCTGTTCTTCCAATCCCATATGTGCTCTTCAATGCCTCTGAAAAATGTCACAATCACAACGAAGGTTTATTACCCTGATGTGATGAATTCCCAGATCACAACTGAAAGAGTATTTTCCGATGTCGCTATTCGATCTTCAACTGCATGTGATATCGGAACGTACCGTGGACTACCTCAGTATAGCGGCAGGGCCCATTTTATAATCACGGTTACCTTTGACCCCTCAGACGGATTATCCTTTCCCAACAGTTCCTGTACAAACACCAAGAGTGTTTTAAGGCGTTCGCTTGATGCACCTTCCTTTGTCGACACTAAATTTTATCTCTTTTCGAGAAATGCTGGTGGTCGGGCAACCTATCCCAAAATATTGTTTGCGAATTCTGAATTGATGAAATCAAGCGGCTCCTTCCTGAAGAACTGTAGGTTGATCCATATTTTGAATTCCTCGACAAGTTGACTACTCAATGTTTCACACTAGTGCTCTCACAAGAAAATGGATTTTCAAGTGGTACCCCTTGCAATCTCTTCGAGGACACGCCGGAGGAACTCAATAAACTTGACGCGGACACATTTGGATATGACTCTGATAGCGATCTCGACAACGATGAACCGGAAATCGAGGATTTGTTGCCCCCCGCCTCCAGAGAGACGTGTGTATCAGAAAACCAAAAATCCTATACCTTATTCAAGCGCTTACTATTGTTTATAAGCAGGTCAGAGGGTCCACCGACTGAGACAGACAACGAGAGGTCAGGTCCTAAGGGTCCTGTGAGTGGACGGGCCTTCGCAATCAACGGAACTGCTTACAAAACGTGTGTTGCCTAACCAGCAGAATCGTTGGTAATTCCTCATCTATGTACTCCACAGATGGAAAGCATTCATTTATTACACGTACACGAACGAAATCTTTTTCAGTCCTCTCAAATCTCAAGACATTCCTATTAAAAGCAGGCTGACAGAAACTGATCTCGAGGATATGGATCTCATCAGGTGTTCACCCAAGTCTATGTACCGATTTGCAGACTATGTTCGTACTTTCGGTCTGGTTTCAGATTAGTATAGCTCATAGTTTCCTCCAGGCTGATATCCCGACCCTCAAGTTGTTGGCCAAGGAAGGAATAAGGCAAAGGCTATCGGACTCCAACATCATCAAGGAACTATTTTCATCCTTTACGCAAAGGTCAATACCATGAGACTACACATGATTGTTAGCACATTTAATTTAGAAACTCTAGGTACCAAGAAATAATAGAGATCCAAGTTGACTTCCTTGTGGCCAATTTTACGTATGGAGTCGCCCGTCAGCTTGATGAAATGTTACGAGCGATCGTACGCGGCACTCACCCTAATTCATTCCGTGTTTTGGCATTTACGACGAGGCGGTTGCGTGGGGAGAGTAGGGAAGTAGCATGGGATGCGTTGGACTTGGATCATTGATTCTCCGCCAAACGCAGGCCTTCGCACGCACATATATATTCTCCGAATGTTCTGAATCCGAATGTTCTGAATTCTGAACTTGATCTTCCATCACCCTTATGAGAAATGTCTTATCAAGTATTCATAGTCTACGTGACCTGAACCCCAACACCACTGTATACGCCTGCTACAAGTTGTTGGAAGGAACCCTAAGGCAACAACGCAGTGTGGACAACGGGCGGCTTATGTTATCGGGTACCACTTCTACAACAAGCACACCAGGTTCTCCCTGCAACTATCATATTTATACCAATCACATGTCGTGTATTGATAGTGGACGGATGACGTCGTAGAACGATATTGCTTCAAATCTAGTGACTCTCCATGGAAGGGGAAATTTGCAAAACCGAACAAGCAGAAAGGGTAATCCGAGTTCTGAAGGCTTGATTGGACCATGTATCTGTTGACCGGGCTTGTGCTTTGATATAAACCACAACCCTATTTTGACAAATTCATAATTCTGAGGATGGAAGTAGGTATCGACTTTTTATAAATAAAAAGGTGGATGAAAAAAAAGACCACCATTTCTGGGTAGATCGGTTCAAACTACATCAGCCATACACAAATGAAGGGGAACATCGATTATCTCATGAATGGTAAATGGAAGCAGTACGAGAGAGATCTCGCTTAGATCACAATTTCAGTCCCGAGGACTTCGTATGTAGTCACACTCTCACTCCCACCTGCGACGTGAAATTCCCGCCTCTAGGGTCCTCCACACTGTTATGTTCAGAATTCTGAGGCATAAATTGGTCACCCTATGTTATGATATCATGATATCATTCAAAGACTGAAATAGTCATACTCGAACGGACCAAAATGAACTCTATAGATATAAGCGAGGAAATGTACGAATCTAATTATCCAAGGAAAAAAAGTAATTGGAATGAAATGACCTTGAGATTTTCAAAAGGGCCTTCTCATATTGCGGCCACTAGAATTGAAATTCACAGAGTCTCTACTCCCGCTGATTCTCATTGATGAGGCAATAGAGCGCTCATTCCCTGTCCCGTTTGAGCGAGTGGAAATGCTTGACTGACTAGGACCCGCAGCAGTGGCTTCAGTGGTCCTGACAAATCTACCGCTAGCACCTTCGCTTGCTGTGCTGATGCTCGAAGGACCATTATTTCTATTGGAAGTACCGGCATTCCTCCACCTATCGCTTCTTGGAATTCTGCCATACCTCCCTCGTGATGCTGATGTCGGAGGCCTGGGCTCAACATCCATCCTACACACGGGACAGGTGTTCGCTTTCTTGAACCAAGTCTATCAAGTAATCGAGAAATAATGAGTCAAGATACAAAAGGTGCCAACAATCAGACGGACCTCGAGACAAGGTTGATGCATCCAATGAGAGCAATTCCCTGATTTCAACACATCATCCTCCATCTCGTACTACAGATCTGGTCAGAATGACCCTGGTGAGAAATCAAGCGACGTACATTCTCCAGACAGATTGGACATCTGGTCTCGGTCCCCTCCTTAGCCCACTCTCTATACTTGCCCTTTTTCAGTTTTCTCAGGACAGCTTCCGGGGTAGACCTCTGTTTCACTTCTCCCAGTGCGTCTTGTAGTGCAAGGAGACTCTCATATGAGGCGTCAAACTCGTCATCATCCTAGCAAAGGGCGTGTTCATAAGTGATCATTGAAATATACAGGAGGATGGGGACTAACCAGATAATCTTCGAGATTGCCAAGTTGCCTGGCGATGCCACCCACAAATCTCCTTCCATTTGTGCCATCGCCAGTTGGAGTCTCAAGAGAAGGATTTGACGAGTTGGTTCCCAATCGTCGTAACATCCCTCCGCTGAACATCCTTGAACCTATACCTGTTCTATTGTTTTCGGCCGCGGCATTCCCAATTTGACTTGAACTCATTACGCCTCCGACCACTCTGTTAGCTTGCCTTCTGAATCTCCCATTCCTACTGTTTTCATTATTTCGTCCAGCTGTTGCCGTAGTTGATGCCGTGGTAGAAGCCGAAGAAAGTGAAGCTGACGACGTGGTAGGCCTGGGATGACGAGCTACCCATGCCATAAGATTATTTTGGTCATTGTCCGAGAGGTCACCCTCGTTGTCTAGAGTGTTCTCTAAGAAAGCCTGCAAACGCTGCACGTTCATATCCGTATTGGTCCCACTGTTGCTATTGTTGCGACTTGAGATTGAATGTTGGGGTGCGTTTGTTGCTCTTGCTGAAAAAGCTTCAACAGTCAATCTGGACGGCAGGTTCATTCTGGGTTGCGAGGTAGCCAAATTATTCCTATGCAGCCATCTGGGCATATTCAGGTTGCTTCCCGCTTCTCTCTGTCTTCCTCTCTGTGTTTCACTTTCCCGCATTCTTGCGTATGATCTAAGAGCCTCGTCTTGATACGGAGTCCTACGTTCTTGATTGTCAACTCTCCTCTCATGTTCTCTCCCACCCAAGTTGGAAGTATTACCCCTAGCCCTTTGTTGCCTAGAAAGACCCTGGGATGTTACTGGCTGATCGGTGCTTCGGCCATCCTGTCGCCGAACGCGGAGCGCATCATCTAAGTTCGCCATGAATCCATGCATCTCAGAGGCCCTGAAGCCCAAGCCGGACTCATGAACGCCCATTGTACTCTCAGGTCTCTCTGGCAATCTCTCCGGCTGTGACCACGATCCTTGTTCAGCGCTTGATACGGTCGACGAAGACGCCGAGAGAATCGAGGTTGGAGCTCGGCCATTCTGATAGAACCTCAGAAAATCCCTCATCCGCTGCTGATTTCTCAACAACTCGTCAGATTCAGTGATCCACTGCTGAGATGAAGGCTCTCGCGCTTGAGAACGTAGACCTTCCGCATTAGTTGAACTGGTAATTTCATTGTGTTCAAACGAAAGAGGAGGAATCACAGGGGGTAACTGTGCATTTGTAACGCCTGATTGACGGGGATGAGATGCAGTCGAAAGAATATATGTAGGAGGGGGTGAAAGGGGGGACGACGTCAGAAATTGTCCCATAGGATAAGACATGGACGTACTAGGTCGTGTGGAGGGTTCCTGAGCGGCGTATTCTCGTGCTCTCGTGGCTAAATTTTCCATCGTATTACGAAAAGGTCCAGGAGCAAACAGACTTGGGTCAATAATCCTATTTTGTGTTTCCTGGTTTGCACCTGCACGAGCAGTAGAGCCTGTATTATTGATAGTAGCAGAGACCAGAATTGGAGAAAGATCTGAACGGTATAAGTTCTCAGGAAGCGGCCTTCGGTCATGTAGGCGGATCACATTTTCAGCCTAGCAGCCAAGCCAAGAATCAGCCGAAATACATTCTGTATGAATCCTGGAACTTACACTTGGGCTTTCACTGTCCTCGTCGGAGAGTATAGATTCGTCGTCTCGATGCCACTGAAGCATGCCATCCAATGTTTCATCTCGCGTATGTCCCAACCGTTCGGTCAGAGATTGGGGTCTCACTGATTCATGGGCGATGCCTCTCACTTCCAAATCGTCATCCGAAGTGTGTACAGGAGAAGGTGTGAGTCGGCCGGCGGAAGGGGGTCCCGAAAAAGTTGAAGTGTTGAGGGTTGTTGAAGACGCAGCAGATGCTGGACCCGATGAGCCAACAAGACTTTGAGTTGACTCAGTGGCACGCGTCACGGTCGTTGTGATGGCAGCAGCCGAGTTTGAACCGAGAGAATCAAACAACTCGCCAAGGCCCGGCGAGGGTAACTCTGTATCTAAGAACACAGTACGAGAAGACGTGCTCAATTGTTCACCACCGCCATACACTGATGCGCTAGACATGCCGGATCCAGAGTCAATGAAAGATTCCATGGATATAGACGAGTCCGAAGATGGTGAATCAATTGATGCCTCGGTGGGATTACTTTGATTTTCTGGCCTAGAATCTCCGTCAGACTCAGTAAATAGGCGCATAACGGGTCCGGTACTCGTGTCGTGCGGAGGTAACCTTGACCCGGCAATTATGGCCTCTTGTGGTATCATAAATGCACGTCTGTTCTCTATGGCATGATGATTACTATTGTTCTCATACTCCACGATGGGTGTTTGACGAACAAAATGAAGTCTAGGTCGGGGTGGTGGTTGTAGGACACCAGGATGCACTGACATGGTCGTGTTCGAGCCCATTGACCCCGAGCCACCTACAGCATCAGCTCCACTCCTCGCATTTTGGCCACGGTCATTTCTAGGCGGGAGTGCAAGCCCACCGAAGAGACCAGTCCGTTCCATGGATCTAAACCCTGGGACATCTCTTGAACTCGACCCTCCCAGTCGCGAGCTTAACCTTCTTAATACATCCTCTCTCGCGTTCCTTCTTCTAGCTTCAGCAGCATTTTCAGCAGCTAACAAATTGTCTGGACCAATGCGCGCTGTCAAACCACCAGCTATTCCTGTTCTCCCTGTTCTTGATGAAAAAAAGCTGACAGTGGGATCATTGCCTCTAGCACGCGTAATCATATCCTCAGACCTCCTCTCGCTGAGCGGAGCATGCCATCCCGGAGTTGTCTGTTGCAATCCTCTCGAGTGGAAGGTCTGGGGGAGTCGAAGTGTTGGAAGAGGTGGCACAGATAGTGAAGGGGAAGGTGCAGGGGGCCCAAATAGCTGGGAAAGAGAGTCAATATGTAATTGTGCCGCGGTAGGTTCCGACCACGCGTTCGTAGTGAAGTCATTCGCAGGGGTAGTAGCGGCGTCGGCATTCGTTCCGTCAATACCAGTCGCATTCGATGGGTTCCTTGTCCAATCAAATGAAGGGCGTCTCCAATCCGAACCAAGTGACAGGAGCAGCGGACGACTTGCTGACCCATTCGCTGAGAGCGATGACGTACTAAAATTCGGTAATCTTCTTGACGACGATGATAAAAATTGAACAGAAGGTGGTGGTGACGATGGAGAAGGTGTTGAGTTAAACAAGCTTGACGAATGTCCGGATGCAGTATTAGTAGGTAACGATGATATTGATGTAGATGCAGAAGGTAACGCATAAGCACTATCCCTCTGCCACCGTCTTTGTGACTGCACTGGATTCCGTCCGGTACTATGAGGATCATCTAGATCGTTCATTCAGTCAAGAGTCCGTATTCAAGTCATGAAGAAATACCCACAAACAGGACGCCGTCTAGAACTCTGTACTTGTGCTTCCCTCGGCTCCTGCCCTACAAAATCAATTGGAATGCCAACCGGTAAGTGGAAATAGGACTTACTCAAGAAGTCCAACCTTGGCGGCATTGCACGACTACTCGACAATGAAGCAGCAGATAAATTCAATGTCCAAGGTAACCTTTCTACCTCCCTTTCTCTCTCCGCATCTGATTCCATATCGACTTCCAACACACTGTTCTCGTTTCTTGCTGCATTTGTCTGAGGAACTGTCAAAGAAATTCACGAGTTTAACGGATAAGTAACTACCACAAAGCTTGGGATACTGACGAGATGTCTGAGTGTTGGTGGTATCACCCTGTCCATTCACCCTTTCTTGCTGACGTGGCGCCAGATTCAATCCAAGATCAGCAGTCATGCGACCTATAAAACAAATCAACATCAACGAAATCCCTACACATTGATATCACGGACGCCACCAACCAGAAAATATATCCTCCCCCCAACTTCCCTGTCCATGTCTCCGTCCAGAACTAGATGCTTCACCCTCCCTCTCGCTATCATCAACGCCAGCACCGGTACCAGCGCCCACAGCCTCAGTCGTAAATGCAACACCAGGTAAACTAACAGTAGCAACACTAACAGGAGCATTGGCAGATGTACTCCCCATTCCTGCATTAATATTAGCACCCTCCAGCCACTCGTAAAACCCGCTCAGCGAAGGCGAAGGTACCTCCGGCAACTGAACATTTTCTCTTCCTATCGTCCGTGTTTGGAATCTCTCCTGCCACAGTCTTGAAGTTCGCGCAAATCCATCCAAACCTGATTGCCTCTGTTCTTCTTCTCTGTCCTCATCCTCGTCTCCCTCGGACCCGTTATCGCTTCTATGATCAGTTTCGACATCGTCGATACGCGTATCTGCCACAATAGGAGGTAAAATAGGAGGTTGGAGCCTGGTAAAATCAACAAGAGGGGGATCGGAAAGAGGAAGAGGAGTGTAGCTGAGAGCGGTGGCAGCGGTCAGGTAGTTGTTGTCGTGAGTATTCGCAGCAGCGCTTGTGTTCGAGTCTGAGGATGGATGGGTGTTCAAGGTGGAATTAGAGCGAGAAGAGGTAGAAGTCGATGTTCTGAAGTTGGATTGGTGTTGGGTAACAGATCCAGACCTTCCAAAAAACGTAGATGCAGGCAGTGTCGCAGAGTCAGCATCAGGACTAATAGCAGCACCCGAAATCAGATATTGTGATTGTGGAGGAGATGAAGAGAATGACCTCCTGTTAGGGACAGCAATTTCCTCTTCCTCTTCACGAGTACCCAAACGACGAGCGGTACTAGCTCGAATGAGATCCATAACAGAAGTAAACCCTGAGGTTAAGGCCGAAGCAGTAGTTGGACTCAGAGCCTCGGCCTCAGCGTCTTCTATGGTTTGATGATGTTCCCCATGATTGTGTGCATGTGCGACAAGTTCCGCAACTGAAGCAAACGAAGGACGGCCCCTCCTGGAAGGTGTGGCAGTGCCAGAACTTAAAACTGGATGAGGAGGGTGAAGGTGTCGTCTTTGATCGAGTCCCTCTACTGGAAGCTCTCCAAATGTAACAAAATCATTTCCATCATTATTGTTGCCAGTAATGTTGTCATTGGTGGCAGTGATGATGGAAGTGTTGAATTCTGGAACAAGGGGTGAAGGTGACCTGAGAGCTTCCAGTGCTGAGTCTAATCGGTCCCTGAAAGGTGGTGGACCAGTTGATGATACGGAAGCTATTCTCTGTGTTTCGTCATCATCTCCTTCACGCTCGTCATTTTCGTCAATAACGCTCCGCCCAAATCCTGCAGAAACACCACTTAACTCGAGTTCAAGCCTCGGTGGCACATCCCCAGTATTGTTGACACGAGATGATGAGGATGAAAGGACCGGTCGCGCCATATGAGGATACACGTTCATTATCGAACCAGTCAAGATGGTAGTAGGAGCAGTAACAAGGCGCCGATCGTCGTATTCCTGATCATCGAGTTCATTTGTGAGCTGTTCCTCGTCCTCAAGTTCATCAATCTCATCTTCTTCCTCGACACTTAATTCCAAGGGCGGTAATCTTGGAGGAGACACTTGTGCCTGGGATCGTCCCTGTATTCGTCCCCGTACGTGTCCCGAATCTGTATCCAAACTCATAGTCGGAACGCCACCGTCTCGATCACTCCTTGTGCTAGAAGCGCCAAGAAGAGGAGGCGAGACAGAACTAATAGGCCTCCTTAGTGTAGCTATCGCGCTCTCGAATTCATTGTACCTCTCCATCGTTGCTCGGAATCGATTGCCGGGAGAGCCTGACTGTGTACTAGTTGCTCTCTGTCTCGTGTTTTCCACAGAAGGCTCGGAATCTAAGCCTAGACTCGCGCAAGCGGGAAGCGATAAAGACAGGAGAAGTGGAGTTGGAGGTGATGATCGAAAATTCAGGGATACTGTATTGCTAGCGCCCATACCTGGACCATGAGGTTCTGAAACTTCCGCAGTCGTAGTACTAGGCAAATTTTCAATCAAGGGCAAAGCAGACACGTTTGAAGGTAGCGATAGGCTTGGGAGTGGCGTGCGTGAACGAGGGGTAGGAGCAGGAAGCACGGGCGGCATTGATGGGAGCTGATTACGATTATTCGTGGTTGACACTTGGATGCACTCGCTTTGACGTTGCTGTTGGGAGCGGTAATGGTACGAAGCTTCTGCCGCTGCTCCTGGGCGTTGTACTTGTGGCAATCGCAGCGGCCAAGAATTGTCTGGGGCATCTCCTGTCGCCATTGTGGGCGAAGCCGCCACAGTCTGTCCTCCAGTAGCAGTAGCAGCAGCAGTGATAGTGATAGAAGGTCGATCGTCATCCAGCAATGGGATATCAGACATTTGGACATCATCAAGTCTCGGAGTTGGCAATCGTGGTGGAAGCGAGGGCGCAGGTATCACTGGACAGGAGTGATGTTGATAACTCCTTGAGTCATGGGAAATACTCTCGGGAGACAACTCTGAAGATGCAGAAGGGGAAGCGAAAACACTGGACGATCCGGAATCTGAACTAGAGCTTGAGCTTGGGGACAACGAAGCAGCGGCACAAATCTCGCTCCTCTGCCTCTTATTATTTCTCCCTATTCCATTTCTCAACCTACCAGACGTTCCTGTTTCTCTCAAACTTCCGCCCACAATAGCAGAATCATTACCGGCACTAGCATCACTTTCGCCAGAAACCCTGTCATCGTCCTCCTCGATGCCACCAAACAACTCTTCAAATGATCTCTTGAACGACGTTGGCGTTGACGATGATGTCGATGAAGTTACAGCACTAGTGGTACCATTCACCAATGGAAGTCTTAATTGCAGCGCTCTGCTCCTCCCTGCCGGCGACGACGACGTTGCCGATGTTGTGGGTGAAAACACTGTCGAAGTTGCCGGAATAGGCATCCTAGTATCAAAAGTTTGACGGTCTCAAGAATTTCTTTTTGAACAGCAGGAAACAGTGATGGTGGGTGAGTATAAAAGAGAAGCCGAGGGAAATCTCCAACGGGTTGCCGAGCGTTATTTTGTCTGACTCAGAGAAACTGATGATTCACAGTGTATGGTAGGATGACCGGTGCAATGCGTACAACTGCAGGCGTTTCGGGCCCTGCACCATGTGTCGTGGCGGTATTAATATATCATATATCTTTTCCCATGAACTAAGCGCAAAACAAAAACA
>Ga0157368_1000677_pt1 | contig 15784 bp, 13 predicted proteins | sample AttbisABBM3_FD_113146 | JGI IMG/M metagenome (GOLD analysis project Ga0157368, IMG submission 113146) | Fungus gardens microbial communities from leaf cutter ant in Botucatu, State of São Paulo, Brazil - Atta bisphaerica ABBM3 | ecosystem: Host-associated > Fungi > Mycelium > Unclassified ...
AACGAGGTCGCCCCCTTCGGCGGCGTCAAGGCCTCGGGCCTGGGCCGCGAGGGCTCCAAGTACGGCATCGAGGACTACCTGGAGATCAAGTACCTCTGCCTGGGCATCTGATCCCGACGCTGGCTGAGCCTGTTGGGCTTCGTTGCGCTCAGCCCAACCTACGAAACACCGGTAGGTTGGGCTGAGACTGCTCCATCGTCGAAGCCCAACAGCGCCCAGCCGATTCATAGATTTCCCGGCGCGGACGCCGGGCCGTTGGCAGTCGATCATCGTATGCTGCCCGGAATCCGGTCCGCGCTTTTTCCGTAGCCGGCCGCACGATGAGCGGCCATCGAGGACTGCAATGAGCCACACCAACGATTCCCTGATGCATCGCCGCAGCGCCGCCGTCGCCCGTGGCGTCGGCCAGACCCACCCGATCTTCGTCGCCCGCGCGGAGAACGCCAAGGTCTGGGACGTCGAGGGCAACGAGTTCCTGGATTTCGCCGGCGGTATCGCCGTGCTCAACACCGGCCACCTGCATCCGCGCGTGGTGGCGGCCGTGCAGGAGCAACTGACCAAGGTCTCCCACACCTGCTTCCAGGTGCTGGCCTACGAGCCCTACGTCGAGGTCTGCGAAAAGCTCAACGAGTTGGTGCCGGGTAACTTTCCGAAGAAGAGCGTGCTCTTCAACTCCGGCTCCGAGGCCGTGGAGAACGCCATCAAGATCGCCCGCGCCGCCACCCAGCGCGCCGGCGTCATCGCCTTCTCCAGTGCCTACCACGGTCGTACCATGATGACCCTGTCGCTCACCGGCAAGGTCGCGCCCTATTCGTCTGGCATGGGGCTGATGCCCGGCGGCGTCTATCGCGCGCTCTATCCCTGCGAGCTGCACGGCATCAGCGTCGATGACGCCATCGCCAGCGTCGAGCGCATCTTCAAGAACGATGCCGCGCCCGGCGACGTGGCCGCCATCATTCTCGAGCCGGTGCAGGGCGAGGGCGGCTTCTATGCCGCGCCCAAGGATTTCATGCAGCGCCTGCGCAAGCTATGCGACACCCACGGCATCCTGCTGATCGCCGACGAAGTCCAGTCCGGCGCCGGCCGTACCGGAACCTTCTTCGCCATGGAGCAGATGGGCGTGGACGCCGACCTGGTGACCTTCGCCAAGTCCATCGCGGGTGGCTTCCCGTTGTCGGGCGTGACCGGTCGTGCCACGGTGATGGATGCCGTCGCCCCCGGCGGTCTGGGCGGCACCTATGCCGGTAGCCCCATCGCCTGTGCCGCAGCCCTGGCGGTGATCGAGACCTTCGAGGAAGAACAGCTGCTGGACAGATCCAAGGCCGTGGGCGAACGCCTCACCGCTGGCTTGCGTGAGCTGGCCGCCAAGCATCGGCAAATCTGCGATGTGCGTGGCCTGGGCGCCATGATCGCCATGGAGCTGGGCAAGGGCGGCGACGTCGAACAGCCCGATGCCGAGTTGACCAGCCAGATCGTGGTTCGCGCCCGCCAGAAGGGCTTGATCCTGCTCAGCTGCGGCAGCTACGGCAACGTGTTGCGCATCCTGGTCCCGCTGACCGCCAGCGATGAAGAGCTGGACCGCGGCTTGGCCATTATCGGCGAGTGTTTCGCTGAACTGAGCTGAGTGCTAGTCGGCCGCTCTCGAAAGAGGGCGGCTCGGCTGTGACAGGCTTGGCAAAAAGCTCGGGTTTGACGCATTATCCGCCGCTTCGCTTACCCCAAGCAGGAGTGGGTTGGAATGCCGCCCCTGATACTCGTCGTCGACGCCAATCCCTGGACCCGTGACCTGCTCAAGTCGCTCATCCTGGCCGTGCGTGCCGATGCCTTGGTCCACGAATATGGCCATGGCTACCAGGTGCTTGCCGAACTGGATCGGCGCAAGAGATGCGCCCTGGTCATCATCGAAAGTCCCGCTGACGGCGATGGACTCGACCTCCTGCGACGCATTCGCCAGCGGGGTGTCCAGCCCCTGCAGCCGGTCATCCTGCTGTCCGACCAGGCCGATGCCGCCTATGTGCGCGCCGCACTGCGCCTGGCGCCCACGGCCTATCTGGTAAAACCCTACGCCGCCGAAGAGGTGCTGCGCCGCCTGCGTAGCCTGTTGCCGCCCGCTAGCGACGACCCCCACGCCGAGCAGGCCGCGCCGCTGGGAACGCTGGATGACTATCTGCAACGGCTGGCGGCCCAGATCGATGCCGTACCGCTGTTCGCCGACCTGCCCGGCCTCATCCAGCGCTGCCGCGATAGCGCGAGTTGCAGCCTGGGTGAGTTGGAAACGGAGTTCGGTCAGGACCCGCTGGTCACCGCGACCCTCATCGCGGCCGCCAACAGCGCTTCCCAGCGCGTGGGGCAATCCTGCCAGACGCTCAGTCAGGCCCTGCCGCGGCTGGGCGTCGGCTTTACTCTCAATCTGGTCCTGGGGCTGAGTCTCAAGCGCGCGACGCGGCTCGAACATCCCCTGCTGGCCGAACGCGCCGAGGGCTATTTGCACTTCGCCCAGCGTGCAGCCGACTGCGCCCGACTGCTGGCGCTGCGTTATGTCCGCGAAGATGCCGAACGCTGCTACACCGGTGGCCTGCTGCATCGCCTGGGTGAGCTGGCCGTGCTACAGGGGCTGCAGCGGTGGTGCGACGGCGGTGGTATGGTCGATGAGGCTGCGCTGGAGCGTGCCCTGGTGCGCTACAGCCTGGAGTTCTCCACGGAGTTGCAGCGGCACTGGCGCCTGCCGCTGGAGCTGCGCGAGCTGGTAGCGGCCGTGCACAGCCTGCATGGAGTGCTGCCCAAGCCTGCGTTGATCCTGCACCTGGCCGCCCACGCCGCGAGCCTGACCGTCGACGCGGACCTCGATGCCCTCGTCGAGCACAAGGCCGGGCGCATGCTCGGCCTGGAAGCGCCGGTGTGGAAGCTGGCCGTCAGCCAGCTCAAGCTCGCCAGTTCGCCTAGCTAGCTTTATCGGGGCGATAACCCAGGCGTAGCCCGCCCCAGTGCCGCCCGTTCACCAGGATCGGCACCGAGAGATCGTGCATCACCTCGCCGGTATCCCTCATGTAGGTCTGCAGCAGTAGCCGCCGCTGGTGGCTGCCGCAGCGCTTGCCGGTGCGATCACCGAAGATGCGCTTGCTGCGGCTGCGCGCCGTGTCCACCGCCAGGTCACCGGTGAGGGCATGGGCAAAGGCTCTATTGTGGGTGGGCACATAGCCTTCGGGGGTACAGGCGATGACGAACACCAATCCCGGATGCTGCTCCAGCAAGGGCTCCTGGATCGCCGGCAGCACGCCGTCGGTGTAACCGTCGAAGCGTGTGCGGTACTTGGGCGGTTGGCTGCCGGGAATGGGCTGGTACTGGCGGTCGAACAAAGCCTCCTGGGTGATGCGCCCTGCCGCCAGGTCTTCTTCGAAGCGCCGGCCGATGGCATCCGCGCCCTGGCGGGCCAGTTCGAAGATACGCTGGTGATATCTGTCCAAGCCAACCTCGGCCAGGCGCTCGCTGCTGGCTTCGGCCATGTCCACCAGTTCATCGGCGGCGGTGCTCAGGCGACTGGTCTGGCGCTCGCTGTCAGCCAGATCGGCGTGCACCTGATCCACCGCCTGGGCCAGGCTTTCCAACTGGGCGAGGTTGGCCGAGGTCCCACGGGCGATGTCCTCGGCCTGGCGCTCGGCGGTCTGCGCGAGACGGGCGATTTCCTGCAGTCCTTCGCCGGTACGTTCTACCTGGCGCACCCCATCCTCCAGGGCATTGGCCAATTGCTGGATCTGGTTGACCACCGCCCCGGTCTGCTGGCTGATGTCGGCGACGATCGAGCCGACCTCGCCGGTGGCCTGGGAGGTGCGCGCCGCCAGCCCGCGAACTTCATCGGCCACCACGGCGAAACCGCGGCCATGCTCGCCGGCGCGTGCCGCCTCGATGGCAGCATTGAGCGCCAGCAGGTTGGTCTGGCTGGCGATGGCCTGGATGACTTCGGTGACCTGCTGGATCTTGTCGGTGCGGGCACTGAGACCGGCGATCAATTCCCGACTTTCACGGGCGTGCTCGCTCAGGGCCTGGATGGCATGGATCGCCGAACTCAAGGCCACCTGGCCGGCCTCGCTCCGCTCGTGCACCTGCTGCACCACGTCCAGGGCCTGGCGCGCGCTGCTGGCACTGTCCTGTTCGGTGTGGGTGAGGGTCGTGGCGCTGGTGGATATCTGGGCGGCGGCGCTGGCCTGGGATTGCACCTTGGCCGCCAGTTGCTGCGCCGCATAGGCGACGCCAGCGATGGCCACGGCATTGCGCGCCGTGCTGCGTGAGAGGTCACTGGTGAGGTCATCCCCGGCCTTGACCGGCTCGGGAGGCGCAGCGGTAGGGCGCAGCAGCAGCCAGGGCCATAGTGCGGCGACTAGGGTCAGCCCTGCGCCGACCACCGTTGGCAGAGCGAGCACCTGCCAGAGCAGCAGGGCGCCAACGAGTGCCACCAGGTGAAGCGACAATACGGCCAGCCAGCGCTTGGGCATGCGACCTCCTTGTTCTTGTGTTCGGGTCGAGGTCGAAACCGTGATGGATTCGACTGCGCGATCATGGAACCAGTTTTCCAGGGGTTGCAATGGTTGTCGGATGATATCGGCTACGACTTTCGTCGCAGCCGACCGAAGGCTCCGCTCAAGGCGTACGCGGCAGGAAGTGCAATGGCGTGCCGCGTTGCAGGCCGATGAGCGCCGGATGATCCTTGACTAGCTCCACCTCGATCACCTCGGCCTGATCCGGCATCCGCAGGGTCACCCGGGTAATGGCGCCCAGGGGCCGGATATCCCGTACCTCGGCCGCGTGATAGCCGGGCCGCGCCTCGCGCTCCAGTTCCACCTCGTGGGGGCGGAACAGCAGCTCCTGCTCGCCCAGCGCCAGGCGATTGGAGTCGCCCAGGAAGTGATAGACGAAATCGCTCGCCGGCTGCTCGTAGACCTCGCCGGGCGAGCCGACCTGCTCGATCTGCCCCTTGTTCATCACCACGATGCGATCCGCTACCTCCATGGCCTCCTCCTGGTCATGGGTGACGAACACCGAGGTCAGGTGGATCTCGTCGTGCAGGCGTGCCAGCCAGCGACGCAGCTCCTTGCGTACCTTGGCGTCCAGCGCGCCGAAGGGTTCGTCGAGCAGCAGGATCTTGGGCTCCACCGCCAGGGCACGGGCCAGGGCGATCCGTTGGCGCTGACCACCGGAGAGTTGCTCCGGGTAACGATCGGCCAGCCAGTCGAGTTGCACCATGTTCAGCAGTTCATGCACCTTGCTGGCGATCTGCGCCTCGCTGGGCCGCTCGCGGCGCGGTTTCATGCGCAGGCCGAAGGCGACGTTGTCGAATACCGTCATGTGGCGGAACAGGGCGTAGTGCTGGAAGACGAAGCCGACGTTGCGGTCGCGTACGTCACGGCGGGAGACGTCTTCGCCATAGAAACCGATGTTGCCGGCGTCCGGCGCTTCCAAGCCAGCGATGATGCGTAGCAGGGTGGTCTTGCCGCAGCCAGACGGGCCGAGCAGGGCGACCAGCTCACCACTGTCGATGTGCAGGTTGATGTCCTTCAGCGCCTGGAAATTGCCGAAACGCTTGTTGATACCCTGGATCTCGATGCTCATGGCGCCTTATTCCTCGTCACGGTGCTGCAGTTCCCGGCTCAGGTGGCTCTCGCTCCACTGCCGCAGCAGCAGGATCACCAGGGCCATCATCAGCAGCAGAATCGCCACGCTGAAGGCGGCGACGATGTTGTATTCGTTGTAGAGAATCTCGATGTGCAGCGGCAGGGTGTTGGTCAGGCCGCGAATGTGGCCGGAGACCACCGACACCGCGCCGAACTCACCCATGGCCCGCGCGGTGCACAGCACCACCCCGTAGATCAGCGCCCACTTCACGTTGGGCAGGGTCACGTGCCAGAACAGCTGCCAGCCACTGGCGCCCAGCAGGCGCGCCGCCTCTTCCTCCTGGGTACCCTGTTCCTGCATCAGCGGGATCAGTTCGCGGGCCACATAGGGAAAGGTGACGAAGATGGTCGCCAGCACGATGCCGGGCACGGCGAAGATGATCTGCACGTTGATGCTCTGCAGGTAGGGGCCCAGCAGACCCTGGGCACCGAACAGCAGCACATAGATGAGGCCGGCGATCACTGGCGAGACCGAAAAGGGCAGATCGATCAGGGTGATCAGCAGGCTCTTGCCGGTGAACTCGAACTTGGTCACGCACCAGGCCGCGGCCAGGCCGAACACCAGGTTCAAGGGTACCGAGATGGCGGTGGCGAGCAGCGTCAGCTTCAGTGCCGAGATCGCATCCGGCTCGCTGATGGCCCTCCAGAAAACACCCAGGCCCTCGGCCAGGCCCTGGGTCAGCACCATGTACAGCGGCAGGACCAGGATCAGCAGGAAGATCAGCCAGGCACTGGCGATCAGGGCGATGGCCACCGGCGTACGCTGCACCCTGGCCCGCGCATCGGCTTTGGTCGAACTCGTGAGACTCATGCGGACGTCCTTAGATGTTGGGCTGGATGCGGCGCTGCAGCAGGTTGATCAGCAGCAGCATGACGAAGGACACCAGCAGCATGAACACGCCGATGCCGGTGGCGCCCGTGTAGTCGTACTGGTCCAGCTTGGAGACGATGAGCAGCGGCAGGATCTCGGTCTTGAACGGGATGTTGCCGGCGATGAACACCACCGAGCCGTACTCGCCCACGCCGCGGGCGAAGGCCAGGGCGAAGCCGGTCAGCCAGGCCGGCAGCAGGGTCGGCACCAGCACGTAGCGGAACACCTGCCAGGGCCGGGCACCCAGGCAGGTGGCGGCTTCCTCGATCTCCTTGGGGATGTCCGCCAGCACCGGCTGCAGGGTGCGCACCACGAAGGGCAGGGTGACGAAGATCAGCGCCAGGGTGATGCCTATAGGGGTGTAGGCGATCTTGAAGGGAAACAGCGAGCCGATCAGCCCATTGGGTGCATAGAGCGCAGTCAGGGCGATGCCGGCCACCGCGGTGGGCAGGGCGAAGGGTAGATCGACCATGGCGTCGATCAGCTTGCGCCCGGGAAACTGGTAGCGCACCAGCACCCAGGCCAGCAGGGTACCTAGGATGCCATTGATGAAGGCCGCGAGCAGGGCGGTACCAAAGGACAGCTGCAGGGCGGCCAAGACCTGGCGTCCGGTGATCAACGCCCAGAACTGCCCGAGGGTCAGTTGGCTGGCATGGAGGAACATGGCGCCCAGCGGGATCAAGACGATCAGCGCGAGGTAAGTCAGGGTGAATCCCAGGGTCAACCCGAAGCCGGGTATGACCGGGGATAGACGGCGAGACATGAGACGTCCTTCTGCAAGGCGCCCCAGCGATGCATTCGCCAGGGCGCAGAGGGGCAAGATACCTGTTCCGGGCCGGTCAGCGTGAGCCGTCCCGGCGAGGGCGTTACTTGTTGATCTCGGTGAAGATCTTGTCGAACACGCCGCCATCGGCGAAGTACTTCGGTTGGGCTGCTTTCCAGCCACCGAACTCCTGTTCGATGGTCACCAGCTTCACCGGCTTGAACTGATCCTTGAATTCCGCCGCCACCTTGGGATCGCGCGGACGATAGAAATTCTGCGCGGCAATACGCTGCCCCTCGGGGCTATAGAGGTACTCCAGATAGGCCTTGGCCTGCTTGAGGGTGCCTTTCCTCTCGACCACCTTGTCGACCCAGGCCACCGGCGGCTCTGCGAGGATCGACAGGGATGGGGTGACGATTTCCAACTGGTCGCCGCCTTCTTCCTTGAGAGCCAGATAGGCTTCGTTCTCCCAGGCGATCAGCACATCACCCAGCTGGCGTTGCACGAAACTGATGGTGGCGCCGCGCGCCCCGGTATCCAGTACTGGCGCGTGCCGGTACAGCTCGGTGACGAACTTGAGCGCCTCGGCATCGCTGCCGTACTTGGCCTTGGCGTAGGCCCAGGCGGCCAGGAAATTCCAGCGTGCGCCGCCGGAAGTCTTGGGGTTGGGCGTGATGACCTCGACGCCTTTCTTCACCAGATCGTCCCAATCCTTGATGCCCTTGGGGTTACCCTTGCGCACCAGGAAAACGATGGTAGAGGTATAGGGTGTGCTGTTGTCCGGTAGGCGCTGCTGCCAGTTCGGATCGATCAACTGCCCGTGCGTGTTCAACGCATCGATGTCACCGGAGAGCGCCAGGGTCACCACGTCGGCCTGCAGGCCATCGATCACTGCCCGTGCTTGTTTGCCCGAGCCGCCGTGGGAGGTGTTGATGGTCAAGTCCTCGCCGGTTTCCGCCTTCCAGTGCTTGATGAAGGCCGCATTGTATTGCTGATAGAGCTCGCGGGTCGGATCGTAGGACACGTTGAGCAATTCGACGGCATGGGCCGAACTGGCGAATAGGCCGCTGGCCAGAGCGGCCAGGGCGAAACGGCGAATGGACATGGAAGCGCTCCTTGAAATGAGAAATCCGGACACCGTCCGGCGGACGTCTTGTCCGCTCGTCCGCTGACTTCGTGAACTCAGTGTTTATTTGAATTGCCGGTCTGGGGCCGGAATTTTTCCTTGCGCTCGATCTGTACCACCTGGCCGTTGTGCACGGTGATCTCGATAGCACCGAATCTCAGGCCTCGTAGTGCCTGCTGAATATCGCGGAGCAGTGCGGTTTCGTCCTGGTTTTCCAGGCTGCGGAACGGAGCGGAGCTCATGGGCGGGCGTCCTCGGGTGAGGTGGTGGACAGAAAGGTGGCGCCATCATAGGAGCGAGGCTTTTATTTCTTAAAATTCCTAATGATGCTTTGTTTATTCGCTTATGGAATTAGTGTCTGTGCAGGACATGCCGTGTAGCAAAAGGTAGGGCTGGATTTCTCCGCTACCCCGGCAATAATGCGCGAACGCCTGTTCACTGAACTTTCCGTGACAGCCGCATTACACATCTCGTACGAGGTCCTCTGCGTCCATGAGTTATAACGGCCTGCTCGACCTGACGGTCTGGCAATTGATGGTAGTTACCCTGGTGCTGACCCACCTGACCATCGTCAGCGTCACCGTCTATCTACATCGCTACTCCGCGCACCGGTCGCTGGAGTTGCATCCCGCTCTCAAGCACGCTTTCCGCTTCTGGCTGTGGCTGACCACCGCCATGAACACCCGTGAGTGGACGGCCATCCACCGCAAGCACCACGCCAAGTGCGAAACCGAAGACGATCCTCACAGCCCGGTGCACAAGGGGCTGAGCACCGTGATGCGCAAGGGCGCCGAGTTGTACAAGGCCGAGGCGAGCAACGCCGAGACCTTGCGCATCTATGGTAAGAACTGCCCGGAAGACTGGATCGAACGCAATCTCTATTCCCGTCACCGCAACCTTGGCGTGGGCCTGCTGCTATTGCTCGATCTGGCCCTCTTCGGCGCGCTGGGTCTGACGGTCTGGGCGGTACAGATGATCTGGATCCCGTTCTGGGCTGCCGGCGTGGTCAATGGCCTGGGCCATGCCCTGGGCTATCGCAACTTCGAGTGCCGCGATGCCGCTACCAATCTGGTGCCCTGGGGCATCCTCATCGGCGGCGAAGAACTGCACAACAACCACCACACCTATCCCAACTCGGCCAAGCTGTCGGTCAAGCGCTGGGAGTTCGACATGGGCTGGGCCTGGATCAAGCTATTCACCTGGCTGCACCTGGCCAAGGTCAATCGCATTGCGCCCATTGCCCATCGCGTCGAGGGCAAGGGCCAGCTGGACATGGATACCGCCATGGCCATCCTCAACAATCGCTTCCAGATCATGGCGCAGTACCGCAAGCAGGTGATCGGACCGTTGCTGCGCCAGGAACGGGGCAGTGCCGCCCCCTCCCAGCGCCCGCTGTTCCGCCGCGCCCGTGGCCTGCTGGCGCGTGAGACCAGTCTGCTCAAGACCCGGCACAAGGCGCGGATTGACGAATTGCTCGAGCACAGCCAGGCGCTGAAGCTGATCTACGAAAAGCGCCTGGCGCTGCAGCAGATCTGGGCGCGGACCAGTGCCAACGGTCACGACATGCTCGCCGCTACCCGGCAGTGGATCGGCGAGGCCGAAGCCAGTGGCGTTCAGTCGCTGCGTGAGTTCGCCGAACAGCTGAAGACCTATTCGCTAAGGCCTGCCGGTACCGCTTGAGAAGGGTTTCACAAAAGCCCACCGACTAGGTGGGCTGCGCCGGCCAGGATGGAACCTGGCGGGTCTTGCTGGGCTCTAACGCCTTTAGGACCCCGCTCTAGGCGCACCTGTATATGGATGAACAACCCTCGCTTTCCGCTCTTCCTACCCCCGAAGAGAATCTTCTGGCGCTCCTGCATTCGCGGGCCGAGGCCGACCGCCTGCGGGACCGCGAGCAGCTCTTCAGTGCCCTCCTGGAAAGCGTCAACGCCGTCCTCTGGGCCCTGGACTGGCGCACTCGCCAGATCATCTACGTCAGTCCCGCCTATGCCCAGATCTTCGGCCGCTCCCAGTCCCTGGTCCTGAGCGACTACAGCACCTGGCTCAACAACATCTACCCCGATGATCTCGAGTACGCCCAGCGTACCCTGGAGCAGGTGATCGAGCAGGGTGCCATCGAATCGCGCGAGTACCGCATCATTCGCGCCGACGGTGAGATCCGCTGGCTCAGCGACAAGTGCTTCGTCAGCCAGCGCAGCGAAGCGGGCATGCCGCTGCTGGTGGTGGGCATTGCCGAAGACATCACCGACAAGAAGCGCATGGAGGAAGAGCTGCAGCGACTGGCCACCACCGATGTGCTGACCCGTAGCAGCAACCGCCGCCACTTTTTCGAAAGCGCGCAACGCGCCTTCGAATTCGCCCAGAGCGAAGGAGAGCCGCTGGCCTTTCTGCTGCTCGATATCGACGACTTCAAGAAGATCAACGACCGCTTCGGGCACCAGATGGGCGATCAGGTGTTACAGCGTGTTGCCGAGTGTGGCGTCCAGACGACTCGGCGCGGCGACCTCTTCGGCCGTATCGGTGGTGAGGAGTTCGCGCTCTTGTTGCCTGGCTGCGATGTCGACCTTGCGCTGCAGATCGGAAGCCGTCTACAACGGGCGGTGCGCCAGCTCACCGTACCCACGACCGACGGTCCACTCAAAGTAACCATCAGTCAGGGGTTGGCAGTGCTGCGCGAAGGGGATGTTTCGCTCGATACCCTCTATGTACGCGCGGACGAGGCCATGTATCAGGCCAAGCGCCAGGGTAAAGATCAGATCGTTCACGGCTAGACGAAACGCTTTTTTGCAATTAGCTTTCGCAACGTGGAAGACAGTGGCGGGGGGACTGTGCACGAGATCGCGAAGTAAAAGTCGATCAGGCACGGAAAATTCCTCAAATTGAAACAAAAGCCCTCTAGCTTTCTCTTCCGCATAGCCCGTCGGGCATTCCACCAGCAGGCGCTGACACCTCTGGTGGCTGCATAAAAAACGATTTCCCCTGGAGCACATATGGTCAAGAAGCCCCTGGTCGTCGCGGTCTCCGCGGCCTGCCTGAACCTGTCCCTGATTGCCGCCGCTCACGCTGCCGGCTTTGTCGAAGACAGCAAAGCAACCCTCAGTCTGCGTAACTTCTACATCAATACAGACAACCGCAACGGTACCGCCAATCCTTCTCGTGTAATGGATTGGGGGCAGGGCTTCATGCTGAACTACCAGTCGGGCTTCACCCAGGGCACCGTCGGCTTCGGCGTCGATGCCATCGGCATGCTTGGCCTGCGTCTGGACAGCGGTGGCAGGGCTACCGGCAACAGCGGTGGCAGTGTTCAGAACGGAACCACGTTCCCGCGCGATACCGATAACAGTGCCGTTGACGAGTTCAGCAGCCTGGGCGCTACCGCCAAAATGAAGATCTCCGAAACCGAGTTCCGCTACGGCACCCTGATGCCCAAGCTGCCGGTAGTGGTATCCAACGACGGTCGTCTGTTGCCGCAGACCTACCGTGGTGCCCAGGTGACCTCCAAGGACATCCAGAACCTGACCCTGACCGCAGGTCAGCTGCAGAGCGCCAAAAACCGTAACTCCACCGATCAGGACGACCTGTCGATCCTCGGTGCCAACGGTAATCCTTCGAGTGCTCCGCTGCGTAATAGTAACAAGTTCAATTTCATTGGCGGCGACTACAAGGTCACCAAAGACCTGACCCTGCAGTACTATTTTGGTCAGCTGGAAGACTTCTACAACCAGCATTTCTTGGGCCTTACCCACAACGTTAAGCTGGGCGACGGCACCTTCAAGACCGACCTGCGTTACTTCGACAGCAATGGCCAGGGTGAAAACCGCAAGGCCGACACCACCGGTCTGTACGCATCCAGCGGTTACTACGGCGGTACCCGTACCCTGGGTGAAGTGGACAACCGCCTCTACAGCGGCCTGTTCACTTATGCCATCTACGGCCACACCTTCGGCTTGGGCTACCAGGGTAGCAATGGCAAGAGCGCCTTCCCGTACCTGAACGAAAACGGTGGGGCCTCTACCTACGCTATCACCGACATCCAGATCAACAACTTCACCCGTTCCGGGGAAGACACCTGGCAGGCTCGTTACTCCTATGACTTCGCTCAGCTTGGTGTCAAGGGTCTGACCGCTGGCGTCATCTATCAGCGCGGTGACAACATCCGTACCCGTACCGGCGACTCGATGGAATGGGAACGCGATCTGACCGTCAGCTACGTGATCCCGGAAGGCCAGCTCAAGGGTCTCGGCTTCACCTGGCGTAACGCCATGCTGCGTACCGACCTGCCGGCTGCTTCGCAAGCCGGTGTGCCTGGCCAGCGTGACGTCGACGAAAACCGTCTGATCGTCAGCTACACCCTGCCGCTGCTCTAAGCCGCGCCCAGGTCAAGAAAAAGCCCGTCGCAAGACGGGCTTTTTCGTTTCCGTAGAAAAGGCTCAGTGCCCAGTGGGCTGCTGCTGGGTGATGCAGTGAATATTGCCGCCGCCCAGCAGGATCTCGCGGCCGGGTACCTGGACCACCTCGTGCTCCGGGAAGCAGGCCTGCAGGGTGCGCAGGGCCTCGGCATCCTCGGGGACGTCGAAGGTCGGCGCGATGATGCCACCGTTGACGATCAGGAAGTTGACGTAGGAGGCTGCCAGGCGCTCGCCGGCGCGGCGGGGCTGGGTACCCAGGCAGGCATCCACATCGCGGCACTCTTCCTCGCTGGCGAACAAGGGGCCCGGCGTGACGATGCGGTGCACCTTGACGGCACGGCCACGGGCATCGGTCTCGCGTTCGAGCACGGCCAGGGCTGCGCGGCAGCGGCTGTAGTTCGGATCCGCCTCGTCGTCGCACCAGCTCAGCAGCACCTCGCCCGGACGCACGTAGCAGCAGAAGTTGTCCACGTGGCCATTGGTTTCGTCGTTGTAGAGGCCGTGGGGCAGCCAGATGACCTTGTCCACCGCCAGGTAGTCGCTGAGGTAGCGTTCGATCTGCTGGCGATCCAGGTGTGGATTGCGGTTGACGTTGAGCAGGCATTCCTCGGTGGTGATCAGGGTGCCTTCGCCGTCCACATGGATGGAACCACCCTCCAGCACGAAGTCGGGAGTGCGGTAACCCGGCAGGTTCTCGATCGCCAGGATCTTGCCGGCCACCTGGTCATCGCGCTGCCAGGGGAAGTAGAGGCCGCCCTCCAGGCCGCCCCAGGCGTTGAAGCTCCAATCGACGCCGCGCACGCCGCCTTGGCCGTCGCTGACGAAGGTCGGGCCGGTATCACGGCACCAGGCGTCGTCGTTGCTGATCTCCACCACGCGGATGTTTGGGTGCTGCAGGCGGGCGCGGGCGTTTTCGTACTGGCCCGCGGAGGCACCGACGGTGACTGGCTCGAAGCGAGCGATGGCCTGGGCAACCTTGGTGAAGGCCGTCTGCGCGGGCTTGCCGCCAAGGCGCCAGTTATCAGGGCGTTCGGGCCAGACCATCCAGATCTGACGCTGGTCGGCCCATTCGGCGGGCATGTGGAAGCCGTCGGCGCGCGGCGTGGTGAGGGTGGTCATGGCAAGGCTCTCCATCCAGAGTCTTTGGTGGCTAGATAAAGGAAAAAGGCCGACAGGGCACCTCAGGCGTGAAGACGCGGGCGCGCTGTGGCGATGCGGCAGGAAGCGTTCGAGGTCCGCGGTTTGTCTCCCGTGGTGGTAGGAGCGTTAGCGATGGGACGATCGACCAAGCTCGGGACGGATGCCCGCAGGAGGCGCTCGCCGACCGGTTCGGACCGGTCGGCAGGCTCTGCTTACACGGTATGCAGGTACCAGTTGTACTCGAGGTCGGAGATGGAGTGCTCGAATTCCTCCAGCTCATGCTCCTTGCAGGCGACGAAAATGTCGATGTACTTGGGATCTATGTATTCCGCCATCACCGAGCTGTCGTCCAGGTAGCGCAGGGCATCGCGCAGGTTGTTCGGCAGGCTCTGCTCGTGCTGCTCGTAGGAGTTGCCTTCGGTGACCGGGCCGGGCTCGATCTGGCGCGTCAGGCCGTGGTGCACGCCGGCCAGGACACCGGCCAGCAGCAGGTAGGGATTGGCGTCGGCGCCGGCCACCCGGTGCTCGATGCGGTGCGCTTCCGGCGTGCCGGTCGGGACGCGCAGGGCGGTGGTGCGGTTGTCCAGGCCCCAGCTCGGGGCGTTGGGCACGAAGAACTGCGAGCCGAAGCGGCGATAGCTGTTCACGTTGGGGCAGAGGAAAGCCATGCAGGCCGGTAGGGTCTCGAGCACACCGCCGATGGCGTGACGCAACGCGGCGTTCTGCTCGGGATCCTCGCCGGCAAAGATGTTGTGGCCGTCCTTGTCCAGCAGGGAGATGTGCACGTGCAGGCCGTTGCCCGCCTGGCCCGGATAGGGCTTGGCCATGAAGGTGGTGTCCATCTCATGGTCGTAGGCCACGTTCTTGATCAGGCGCTTGAGCAGCACGGCGTAGTCGCAGGCCTTGATCGGATCGGCGACGTGGTTGAGGTTGACCTCGAACTGGGCCGGGGCGGATTCGGCGACGATGGCGTCGGCCGGGATACCCTGGGCGCGGGCACCGTCGATGATGTCCTGCAGGCAGTCGGCATACTCGTCCAGATCGTCCATGGAATAAACCTGGACCGACTGGGGCCGCTTGCCGGAAATGGGCGAGCGTGGCGGTTGCGGCCGGCCGTTGATGTTCTCCTGATCGATCAGATAGAACTCCAGCTCGAAGGCGGCGCAAACGGTGAGGCCGAGTTCGTCGAAGCGCTGGACGACCTGGCGGAGGACCTCACGGGGGTCGGCGAAGAAGGGCTCGCCTTCCATCTCGTGCATGGTCATCAGCAGTTGCGCGGTAGGGCGCTTCTGCCAGGGCTCCATGGAGAGGGTACCGGTGATGGGGAAGCAGACGCGGTCGGCGTCGCCGATGTCGAGACCGAGGCCGGTGCTTTCGACGGTTGAGCCGGTGATATCGAGGGCGAAGAGCGAAGCGGGGAGGTTGATTCCTTTCTCGAAGACTTTGGGCAGATTGTTACGCTCGATGCGTTTGCCACGCACCACGCCATTCATATCTGCAATCAGAAGATCGACGAACTGGACCTCAGGGTGTTCCCTGAGGAAGTCGGTCGCTTCATCCAAACGAACGGCACGCGGGGGTACCGACATGATGAAACACCTTTGCTTTTTGGCTGCGCTCGACAAAACGGTTAGCGCCTGATGCGCCTGTTTGCCCAGTGGGCCAACCGCAGTGAGGGCACGAGTGCCCGCTGTCGATCCGACAGCGACCTGAGAGTACGGTCTCGCCTGCGCTCCGACGCTTTGTCAGCGCCCCTGTTAAAAATATCAATCAGCGGAGTTACCACACTGGAGTCAATCCGAAAGGCAG
>Ga0157368_1000679_pt1 | contig 15770 bp, 17 predicted proteins | sample AttbisABBM3_FD_113146 | JGI IMG/M metagenome (GOLD analysis project Ga0157368, IMG submission 113146) | Fungus gardens microbial communities from leaf cutter ant in Botucatu, State of São Paulo, Brazil - Atta bisphaerica ABBM3 | ecosystem: Host-associated > Fungi > Mycelium > Unclassified ...
ATCCACTTGTTACTTCATCTCCTCTTATACTTTTCTTAATATCACTCTAGCTTCCTCCTGCACTTTCTTCATTCTTTCCACAAACTCTGTCACTTTCTCTACTTTTTCCTTTTTTCTTATATTAGCTCCCATTCTCAACTTCCTTCCATAACTTGCCATAAGTGGAGACACCTTGGTTGTTAAATGTGTTTTGTTATTTACTGCAAACTCAGCCATTGCTAACCATTTTGGCTTATTCTTTTGTCTATGATTTAGAAAGAATCAGAGGTATTGTTCCAACTTCTGGTTCATTTGTTTAGTCTGCTCATCTGTTTATGGACAGAAGGATGTTAACAACTTTATTTCAATTCTCAACATTCTGTTTAGCTTTTTGGTTAACTCTGCTACAAACTGAGGTCTCTTGTCTGAAATCAATCACATTTTCTGGCAACCCATGCAACTTCCACACATTGTTTCTGAACAACCTCACCAAACTTTCTGCTAATGTTTCTTCTGTTATTGCCACAGAATGTGCTATCTTGGACAACCTATCATATACTATTAAAATCACATCTTTTCCTATTACTAACAGTAACTTTGTGATGAAGTCTACTATTAAATATGTCTATGGTTTCTCTAATACTTCATTTGTCATTAACTTTTTCACTGATACCTCTGTCCAGTTCTTCATCTTCTAATACATCACATCCATCCATATATTTTCCTATGTTTTTTATTATCCCTGGCCACCAATAGTTTCTTATCACCAATTCCATTGTCTCCTATCTCTCTTCATGTTCTACTACTAGTATATCATAGTATAACTGGATTATCTCTACTCTTGACTCCTCATTCTTTGGTATATATATCTTTCTCTTCTTCAATACCAAATCTTCTTCTACCTGCTATTTATCTCCCCTCAATACTTTTACTCTTGTCTTTTTTATCTCCTTTACTATTCTAACTACTTCCATGTCCTTTTTTTTTAGATATTTTTATTTTTTCTATATCTACTTTCTAGTCTGATTGTCTACTAAGTTTATTTATCTTCTCCATTTTTATTTCTAGTACATGTTTAGGGTCAAGTCAAATTTTGACAAATATAATGTTCAACAAGCTTGTCTTTTGTTCAACTTTTGTACTTTCATAAAATATTCTGAATTCTTATGGTTTATTCAAACCTCAAATTTGAATTTTGTGCCCTCTAATAGATGTCTCTAGTTTTCCAGTCCCCTAATTACCATTAACATCTTATTATAGATTTCATAGTTTCTCTCTGTCTCATTGAAAGATTTTGAAAGATATCCTACTAGTATCAGAGTTGAAAATGATGGACTTTATTTATTTTCATTTCTTTTTGCTTTTCTATTTTCTTTTCACTTTATTTTCTTATTTTGAACTTAGAATTGGAGTTAACATGATATTACACAACATAACACATAACATAGTCATAAATCACAGTTACACAATCATGCATCACAGAAGAACAAAGAAGGTTCCAGAATGATAATATTATACCATATATTAATAGTATATAGTACACATACTCTTTAGAATAGGTTAGGTTTAGTGTAGTATGAATTATTAGTCTAATGTATATAAGGTAGACACTTTGTACTTAGAACTTCATCAAGTTCTCTTGTGTAATCCCTATACAAGATTTTTCTTTTAACTTAACTCTAAATTTTAAAGTTGTAACAACTAGTCTCTATTTCTTATCTTTATATTCCATGTTTTTGTATAAATCTTTTTTTTAATTTCCTAAATATCTCCTCTTGCTTCTTGATCTAATTCTACTTCTGGTTCTTCTTTACCAAGTCATGTAATGGTCTAGTTATGGACATCAAATTCTTAATGAACTACCAATAGTAATTAGCTAGTCTTAAAAACTTCTGTATGTCCTTGACTCTTTTTGGGGTTAGCCAGTCCAATACTTCCTTCACTTTCACTTTTTTTATCTTAATTCCTTCTAGTCCAATCACTACTCTCAAGAATTCTACTTCTCTTATCTTTCATTTATCATTTTCTGCAAGTCATTTTACTACTTCTTCTACCACTTCATTATGTTCTTCTTCTTCTTCCTGTTGTGAAAACTTGACAAGAAGTCCTCAATGTATTTTTATTCTATATATATTATTACAAGTCTAACCCTAAACTACATATTGTTTAATTGGGTAGTATTAAGTAGTTATGTATTATATTTCATGTAGAAGCCCTATGTTTCAGGTTTACTTGTGACTTGTCTATACAAGAAAATAATAAGTATCCTTTAAACCCTATCTAGAGTAGAACAACCTTCTTAGGTCAAAATCATTTACAATTCAATTAGGATAGTAGTTAGTAGTAGAGGTAATCAGTAGACAGTACAAGGTGGAACTTGAAGAGGGTCCACTAATACTTATAGAGATAGAGTCCAGTTCAGAATATAAATTAGAGGGGGAAACTAGCACAGGTTCTACTCTACCTTCTTATACATCCTCATCCTACACCACCACCACCATTATCATCAACCAAATTCTCATCTCTTTATAATAATAACATAAGTCAACTTGACTTTAACTAGTATGAACAGTTGATCTGGCAGTACTAGGAGCAAATCACCAATATGCAGGCACAGCTTTAGGCATTGGCTAGAGGAGTAGGAGTAGGAGCAGGAATCTCTTGACCCAATACTGGGTCAAATGTAGAAGTGGCAAAGCCATAAATGTTTAACAGAGAAGCAGACAAGGTGGCAGGTTTTTTAATAGTATGTAAGTTATATATTAAGATAGGGATGAGGGAGGCAGTAATAGAAGAACAGATTCAATGGGTGTTATTATATGTGCAAGGAGGATCAACAGATATTTGGAAGAAGAACATATTAGAGAATTTGAAGACAGAAAGTTTAAAATATGCAGCAGTAGGAGAATTTTTAGCAGATCTAAAACTATGGAAGAATTTATACAGGAGTTTAGAAGAGCAACAAGAAAAAGTAGGTATAAGGGAAGATTGTTAATTGAGAAGTTCAAGTGAGGTATGAATGGAGTAATCCAGCAAAGACTTATAGAGGTGGAACATCTTTTTAGGAGCATTAAACAGTAGTATGAAAGAGCAGTAAACTTGGACAAATATTGAAAAGAAAGCAGAAAAGGAAAGGAGAGATTGAAAAAAAAAAGAGAGATAGGAACTCAAGTAGCAAGACAAAACATAGCAGGGATACAACAGCAACAAATGTCACAGTCCCAAGTTTGGCCAAGAAGACAGAAGGTTCAATAGCAGGTACTGACAAGATCTGCTCCAATGGAAGAAGTAGAGAGAATAAATGTGGTCATAGTATATCCAAATTAACAGGTAGGATTTACATCTAGGCAAAATCCATATGCTATAAACATGGATTATGGAAGAAATTGTTACAGTTATAGGGAATTTGGACACTTGGCAAGAAATTGTAGAAATAGAAAAATTGTGGGACAAGGAAAAAGGTTGGAATATGAGAACAATGAAAATACCAGTAATTTAAATAGGAAGGAGAATCTAATAGTTCTCAATTAGGTTCTAATTACAATAGGTTTGCAATACTCTCTAGAGTAATGGAAAATAAATCCTACTACAATCTAGATAATAGTGACATATTAAAAGAAGTGATGGTGAAAATTGGGCTGGAAAAAATTGATACACAAAAAGGTATGACAGTAGAGGTATTGTTGGATAGTAAAGCAACAGAGTTAGTTATGAGTTTGGAGTTTGCAAGAAAACAGAGGTTTAAGTTAAAGAAAATAGAAAGACTGATATATGTGAGAAATATGAATGGTTTCTTCAACAAGAAAGGATCTGTTGAGTATACAGTAGAAGTGAATATTTATTACCAAGAACATAGAAAAAGAATAGAGATAGATGTGATTAGAGAGCAAAAATGGAATGTAATTTTGGGAATTCCATGGTGTTGTGGCAACCACTAGTCAAGATGACCAATAAACTACTTAAGTAAACTTATAAGTAAAGTATCTCATGAGATTACAAGAGAACTCAACAAGGAGTTCCCAATATATTTCTATACTATTTATATAATGAATACATGATCTGTGCTGGTAATAAACAATCCTATCCTAAAGTACATATGTCATCCATGAGTCTACCATACTGTTACCACAAGGCAAATATACTGTAATTATATTCTTGATATCATTATTTTAGTTTCTTCTACTACATTCTGGATCTATGATATTATATCATATAACCATAATCATGTACATCTTCATTGTCCAAAAGAAAAAGAAAAAGAAAATCAAAGAAAACAAAAAAAGAAAAATCAAGAAAAATAAATAAAATAAAATAAAATCAAAATAAAATATTAGAATTCAGATATACTATGATATATGGCTTGCTTGCCACAATCTTGGGATTGACTAGTGAACAGAAAAGATAAAAATGATAAGGTGTCTTAAAGAGTGTAGAAAACAGTGGAGACCAAAGCAGAGGAAACTGAAGTGGCAAAAACAAAAAAAAAAGAGAAGAAAGAAAAAGAGAGAAAGAAACAAGAAGAGAGAGAGCAGAAGAAGGAAAAAGAAAGGGAAAAGAAGAAAAAGCCAAAAAAAGAGAGAGCAATGAAAGTGAAGAAGATAGTAAAAGAATGGGAGATTTGAAATGAGGAGGAAGAAACAGCAAAATCCAAGGAAAAGACTAAGAAATTGGTTATTCAAAGGTTCTACAAGTGGATTCATATCTTTGGAAAAAAAAGCAAGTGAAAGGATACTGATGAAGAAGTTGTGGGATTATGCAATAGAGGTGAAGAAAGGGTTTGTGCCAAGAAAGAGAAAGATATATCTTGTTACAACTCAAAAATCTTAGAGTAGATTAATAAATAAATCTTATATTAGGGTTAACACAAGAGAACTTGATAGAGAGCTCTATACATAATCATCTACCTTATATACCTGAAACTAATGGTCTGTGCTCTACTACATTAGCCTACCCTAAATAACCATATGTTTGTCTTAAGGTTAACATGTGTATAACATGTTATATAATGTCATTTTTCCAGAACCTTTTACCATCTTCCATTATGACACATGATTGTGTGACTGTGACTGTGACTGACTGATGTGTGATACTGAGTCATGCTAAACTATAATCCTAGCTCTTAAAATAAAATAAAAGTGAGAGAGAAATTGAAAATAAATAGAGTTCACCATCTTCAACTCTGACATATCTATTATTAAGAGAGGAAAGAGGAGAGGTATGAGAGTTCATTGAAGAACAATTAAGGAAAGAGTATATCAGATCTTTAGAATCACTTCAATTAGTACTAGTGTTTTTTATAGAAAAAAAGAATGATAAAAAGAAAATGGTACAGAACTATAGATACTTAAATAAATGGACTATTAAAAATAATTATCCTCTGCCTCTTATTCAGATATTGTAGAATATTTGTATTAAAAAAGTATTTACAAAGTTAGACTTATAATGGGATTATAATAATGTACAAATAAAGGAGGGAGATAAGTAGAAGATGGTATTCACAACTCTAGAAGGGTCATTTGAACCTATGATCATGTTTTTTGGACTAACCAATTTTTTAGTAATATTTCAAATGATAATAAATGAAATTCTATAAAACTTGATTAACATTAGAAAAGTGACAAGCTTTATTGACAATGTAATTGTGGAAATGGAAGAGGAGGAAGGATATGATAAAGTAGTAGAGGAGGTAGTAAAGAGGTTAGCAGAAAATGATTTATATATAAAACTAGAAAAATGCAAGTGGAAGATTAGAGAGATAAAATTTTTAGAAGTGGTGATTGGACTGAAAAAAATTAAGATAGAGAAGGAAAAGGTGAAAGAAGTGTTGAATTGGCTGACTCTGAAAGGAGTTAAAAACATACAGAAGTTCTTGAGATTAGCCAATTATTATCAGTGGTTTATTAAGAATTTTATAGTAATAGCCAGACTATTACATGGCCTGATAAAGAAAGATCAGAAGTGGAATTGGACAAAGAGACAGGAGAAGACATTTAAATAGTTGAAGGAGAGATTTATAGAAGAACTGATGTTAATGGTACTGGACTTAGATAAAAAAAATGAGGATAAAAGTTAATATATTAGATTATGCCACAGAAAGAGTATTAATCTATGGAGTATAAAGATAGATGATGGAGACTAGTAGCTTACCTCTCAAAATCTTTAAATAAGATAGAGAGAAACTACAAAATTCATAACAAGAAGATGTTAGCAGTAATAAGAGGGTTGGAAAACTGGAAACATCTATTAGAGAGCATAAAATTTAAGTTTGAGATCTGGACAGATCATAAGAACTTGGAATATTTCATAAAGACACAAAAGTTGAACAGAAGACAAGCTTGTTGGATGTTATATTTATTAAGATTTGACTTTATCTTGAAATATGTTCCAGGAACAAAAATGGGAAAGATATATAAATTGAGTAGAAGACTGGAGTAGAAAGTAGAAGTAGAAAAGAATAATGGATTCATAGTTTATCAGAAGTAGTAATAGAAGATTCTAAGATAGACATACTAGAAAAAATAAAAATAGCTAGGAGTAAAGACAAAGAGGAATATTTTGTGTTGAAAGAAGAAAAGATATATATACTGAAGGATGAGGAGTTAAGAACAGAGATAATCTGGTTGTATTATGATGTACCAGTGGCTAGATATAGAGAAAGATAAAAGATGACAGAATTGGTGATGAGGAATTACTGGTGGCCTGAAGTGACAAAGGATATGGGAAAATATGTAAACTGGTGTAATATATATTAGAGAATGAAGAATAGGATAGAGACATCAGTAGGGAAGCTAAAGTTGAGTGAGATTTACAGAAGCTATAAACACACTTGATAGTTGACTTCATAACTAAGTTACTATTAGTAGCTGGAAAGGATGCAATTCTAGTAGTCTGCAATAGGTTGTCAAAGATGACTCATTTTGTGGCAATGATAAAAGGAACATTAGTGGAAGGGTTAGCAAGGTTGTTTAGAAATAATATGTAGAAGTTGCATAGGTTACCAGAGAGCATGGTGTAAAATAGAAGACCACAGTTTGCAGTGAAGTTGATAAAGAAGCTAAATAAAATGTTGGGAATTGAGACAAAGTTGTTAACATCATTCTATTCTCAAACAAATGGTCAAACAAAAAGAATAAACCAGAAGTTAGAATAATACTTACAGTTCTTCATTGATCATAGACAGAAGAATTAGTTTGAATGGTTAGCAATAGCAAAGTTTATGGTGAACAACAAGACACATTCAGCTACTAAAGTATCTCTTTTTATGGTAAACTATGGTAGAAAACTAAGGATGGAAGTAGATATTAGAAAAAAAGAAAAAGTGGAGAAGATAATGGAATTTGTGGAAAGAATAAAGAATGTTCAGAAAGAGGCTGGAGCAGTGTTGAGAAAAGTACAGGAGGAGATGAAATAACAAGTAGATGAAATAACCAGTAAGAAAGCTAGTGGATCAATATATTGGTCCATATCATTAACAAGATAGTTTCTACCCATTGTTGTGGCAACCACTAGTCACAAAGACCAATAGCAACACAAGTAATAAATTTATCAGTAGAATATCAAGTGGGGATCACAAGAGAACTTGACAAGGAGTCCCCACTGTATTGCTACCCTATTTATACTATTACAGATGGTCTGTGCTATGACTATGCTTTTACTGTGCATCCTACCCTAAAGTCCATGCATCATCCATGAGTGCACTCTTTCCTTACTTCTCCTAAGAACTCTTCTATCATTACATATTCCCTTACTCCATCATCTAAGTCATCCAATATTATCTCCTTCCACTTATAGTTGCTGACTTCAATGAGGATTCATCTAGTAGTGAATATCAATTAAGTAGTATGATACAAAAAGCAAATAGAGGGGCAGAAGATGGAAGAAGTAAAACCAGTAGAAGTAGAAGAAGTAGAAGAATGTGAAGTAGAAAAAATCCTAAATAAAAGAAAAATATGTGGAGTAGTAAAGTATTTGGTATGTTAGAAGGGGTTTATGACAAAACATGATATCTGGGAGAAAAAGGAAGACTTAGAGAATACAAATGAAGTGGTAGCAGAATTTGAAGGGAGGATGAACACAGAAGTGAAATAACAGGAAAAGTTGGATATGGCAGAGGAAAGAAACTTTAGAAGGAAAGAATTACTAGAGAAGTATATAACAAAGATGTTGTATAGATGGGGTAATGGAAAGTTTGAGGAATTTGGAGAGAAACTGGTAAAAATGGAAGTCAGTTTCTCCAGAAAAAAAAACCTTAAAAAAGGGATAATATTAGAATTAAAGATGGTGGACTTAACTTTTTTCTTTTTTCTTTTCTTTTATTTGTGAACTTAGGGTTAGAGTTTAGCATGATGTCACAAACTGTCACAAGTCACAGTTACATGATTACATATTACAGAAAAACATAGAAAGTTCCAGAACAATAATATTATCCTACATGTCAACAGCATATAATACATATAGTCTTTAGAATAGGCTAAGATTAGTATAGTATGAACCAGTAGTCTAGCATATATAAGGTAGATACTTTTGTACTTGGAACTCTATTGAGTTCTCTTGTGTTAACCTTAATACAAGATTTCTTTCTTAACTTAATACTTTGAATCTTGAATTGTAATAATATGTTGTCCATGAATTTACCATACTGTTACTACAAAGCAAATATGTTGCAGCCATACTCTTGACATTATCATTCTAGTTCTTTTTACTATATTCTAGATCTATAACATCACATCATATGTCATATTATGTGACCATAATCATATGCCTCTTCATTATTCAAGAAATAAAATCAAAATAAAATATAAGAGCTCAAGCATACCATGACACTTCCATTCCCACTATAACATTATTAATGAAGCTTGCTATCTCCCTAGTATTGATCAAGTTCTATAGGATTTTGTTTATCATTATTTCAAACATTACTAAAGAGTTTGTAAGTCTAAAGAATATTACAGTTAGTTTAAATAACCCTTTTAAAATTATGAATGCTGCCTTCCACTCATTTCCTTCCTTTGTTTGTATATTATTATACCTCCACTATAAGTTCAATTTCATAAATACTTTCTTAATACTTATGTTTTCTACAATATCTAAAATAAGAGATAAAGTATAATTGCTCTTAATAGTCTACTCATCTATAGTTCTAAACCATACACTTCTTACCATTCTTCTTTCCTATAAAAACATAAGTGCCATTTGAGATAACTTTGAGGGTCTGATATGCCTTTTTCTCAACTATTCTTTAATGAACTTGTACACCTCTTCTCTTTCTTCTCTTGACAATGGATATATCTTCCTCTTTCTTGGCACAAATTCTTTCTTCACTTCAATTGCATGATTCTATACCTTTGTTGGCGATCTCTCATTTGCTTTCTTTTTTAAGATATGAATCCACTTGTAGAATCTTTGAGGAACTAATTTCTTGGCCTCTTTCTGACTTTTCTGCTTCTACTTTCTTGTCCCAAATCTCCCATTCCTCTGTTACCCTCTTTACTTTTATTATTCTATCTTTTTTTTGTTTTTTCTTCTTTTCTTCTTTCTTCTGCTCCTTCTCTTCTTGCTTTTTCTCTTTCTTCTTCTATTTCTGCTATTTTGGCTTTCCTTGCTTTGGCATCCACTGTTTTTCACACTCCTTTAGACATCTTATCATTTTTATCTCTCCTATTCTCCAGTCAATTTCAGGATTGTGGTGAGCAAGCCACAACATTCTCAAAATCACACTTCACTTCTGACCACCTTCACTTCTGACCACCTATTACATCAATCTCCATTCTTTCTCTATATCTCTAGTAATAAATATTTACTTCTACTGTATGTTTGATAAGTCTCTCTTTGTTGAAGAAACCATCCACATTTCTCATATATATAAGTCTTTCTATTTTCTTCAGCTTAAATCCCTACTTTCTTGCAAATTCTGAACTTATCACCAATCTTGTTACACTATTATCCAATAACATCTCTATTATCACTTCATCTTGTGTGTTAATTCTTTCAAGCCCAATCTTTACTGTTATTTCTCTCAATATATCTCTATTATCTACATTGTAGCAAGATTTATTGTTTATTACTCTAGGAAGCATTGCAAACCTATTGTAGTTATTAAAACTTAATTAAGGACTATTAAATTCTTTTCCTCATTTAAATTATTGACAGTGTTCAAATTATCCCCATATTCCAGTCTTCTTTCTTGTTCTACTATTCTCTGATTTTTACAATTCCTTGCTAAATGTTCAGATTTTCCACAACTATAGCAGTTTCTTTCTCTATCTACATCTATGGTATCTGGATCTCATTTAGGTGTAAATCCTGCCCACTGTTGTGGATGTACCATAACTGCATTTATTTTCTTCACTCCTTCCATTGGAGCAGGCTCTATCAGCATCTGTTGTTAAACCTCCTGCCTTCTTAGCCAAACTTAAGACTGAGACAATTGTTGCTTTTGTGCTCCACCAGTATTTGCTGGTATATTTGTCCTTGGTGCTGAAGACCCTATCTCTCTCCTTTCTCTTAACCTCTTCTCTTTCTATTTACTCTCTCTCTAATATCCATCCAAATTTTTTGCCTTTTCATACTATTTTTCTATACTTCTAGGAGAATGTTCCACTTCTATCAACTTCCTCCTAATTACTCTATTCATTCCTCTCTTAAATTCCTCAATCAACAACCTCCCTTCATATCTGCTTCCTTTTGCTACTCTCCTAAATTTTTGCACAAACTCCTCTATTGTTTTATTTCCTTGCTCTACTTTTTTCAGTTCTACTACCTTTATTATCTTATCATCTTCTCTTCCAAATTTCTCCTTCAGATCTGACAAAAACTCCCCTACTGTTGCATAACTCAAACTCTCATTTTCTAAATCTTCCATCACATTCTTCTTCCACATATCCACTGACTCTTTCTATACATACAACAAAACCCACTGCATCTATTCCCCTACTACCACATCTCTTATCTTCATTCTAATATACAACCTGCATGCTGTAAGAAATCCCAAAACTTTTTCTACTTTCTACTAAATATTAGTGGCTTAGTTATGTTTACATTTGACCCTGTGTTGGATCTGGAGGCTACTACCACTCTTTCTTCTCCTAGTCCTGCTTGATCTATCAGCATCTGTAAGATAGCTATTTGTTCTTGTTGCTATTGGACTACTTGTTCCAAACTGATTGAGCTGTATTAACTCATATTATAATAGAGAAATGAGGAATCAACTGGTATTGGTTATAATGATTGTGGTAGTAGTGTGAGAGGTAAGAATGTATAAAGAGGTAAGGCAGAGCTAGTGTTAGTCTCCCTTTTTGATTTGTATTCTGAGCTTGACTCAATCTTGGTGGGTACTAGTAGCACTTTTCTTGTCTATCTCACACTATCTACTAACTACCTACACTACCAACTATTATCCTAATTGAAATGTAAACAATTTTGGTCTAAGAAGACTGTTCAACTTGAGATAGGATCTTAAAAACACCTACTGTTCTCTTGCATATATAAGTCACAAGTAGACACTGTAGTATAAAGATCCTATGTGAAAGATACAAGTATACTACTAAACACTATACAATTCAATGATGAGTATATCTAAGAAGAGGCTTGTGCTTGGTCACAACTGTCTATGACAACCTTCTGATAGCTGCTAATCTTCTTGACTTTAGGCAATGTTGCTCTTGGTTGAGGATGATGAGAGAGTTTAGAGAAAAGAATAGAAAAGGCTCTGAGTTGGGTAGTCTCAAAGATGGGATATTGAGCTCTAATATTATAATTCAAACCTCAAAGTATTAAAATAAGAAAAGAATCTTGTATTGGGTTAACATAAAAGAACTCAATAGAGTTCCAAGTATAAAGTGTCTACCTTATATACACTGAGCTAAGGGTCTATGCTACACTAAACCTAACCTACCTTAAAGGGCATGTATACTATATGCTGTTAACATATAGTATAATATCACTGTTTTGAAACTTTTTATATTTTTTGTATGATATATGATTATGTAACCATGACTGTGACATGTGATGTATATGTGACAGTTTGTGACAGTCACATGTGATATCATGCTAACCCCTAACCCTAAGTCCAAAAATAAAATATAAAATAAAATAAAATAAAGTTTACTATCTTTAACTTTGACACTATAGCTATCTCAGCAATATTTGCACCAAAACTAACTGAATTGAAAATGTTATACATAAATAGTTTCTTTGCTTATGTATTTCTTACCTTCCATTTCCTAATTAATAACTGGTCAGAATTCTAAAATATCTTAGTGTGTGCTGTATTTATTATCAAGCTAGTATTTTGAAACTTTGGCAATCTAGATAAGCTTTCAATCATCAAATTTATCAGAGTAGTCATATTACATATGCTATTGGATAAATATTTCCCTACTTTCCAAACTTCTGTTGCAATAATGACTATAATCTTAAAAACAATCCAATTAATACTATCAAACTTGTTATTTTCTATGAATATAAGTATTATAAACTTAAGCCTAAGTACTAAGACAAAGTAGTCAGTTTACTTTATATACTTTAGTTGGTTTATATATATTACACTAACCTATTATAAAGCTATAACTAAGATTTTCTAATAGATTCTATGATGTGTTACTAGTCACATGACTGACCATGACCATGACCATGTGTGACATATATCACATATTATGACATTGTGACTATTATGTATGATATCACTCTTAGCTAAGTTTATAAAAAAAACTAAACTAGACTTATAAAGTAAAAAAAGAAGAAAATATAAAAGAGACATGTCTAAGTTTACCTTTGTGAGTTCTAAAAGTAGATAGTCTGTTAGATATGCTCAACATCTCTTTTGTTGATGTAATATAATATAAGTAAAAATACAGACTTAGTTTTATAAAGATAAAATAAACAACTAATTTATTTATACCTATTAAATATATAAACTGCTTTAAGTAGTCAGCAATCTATGAAATAATTCACTAAGATGTAAGGCTCACCTCAGTCTCACAAAGATAGTATGAATGATTAAGATACAGCTACTAATAAAAAATTCTTTTATATAAAATATAACACTATATAGTTTTTTGTAATGAGGAATATCAGCATGACTATTAGATATAAGGTTTACAGAAGATACTTAGAAGGCAGATGATTTTACTTATCTATAATACATGGAACATGAAAAATGAATAATTTTCAGCTTCAGTGCCATAGAATAACTTCTGTGACTTCTAAAACATCTGCTTTCTAACCCTAGATAGAACTCTAATCAGTTCTAGGTATACTTCTGCATCTATGCTTACTTATGTATGGATCAGTCTTTTATATTTCATTTCCTAGTAACTTATTATCTAGACTTCAGATTGTCTTATCTTCTAAAAACTATCTCTATAATATCTTCTGAGTTATCTACTACACTACCATTTCCCTAGCCATGGTTCTGATTATAGAATTTAATATTTAAGACCAAGTAGATACACTATAGTTTTTCCAGTCTGGTAATTGACTAAGACAATATTCCACTTCTTTTTCTAAGCTTTCTTAACACTTCTATTCTTTATCTGAAATTACAACCATATAACAGATAGCAGCATAATATATAAGTTGAGGCCGAGGTCATTATCTAAAGTTTAGTCACAAGTCTGGAAATAAGCACCCTAGCTTGATTTGCAACCTAGGTATCTTATTTACTCTCATGGATAACTATATCCATTTCTAGATAAGTTTCCATACTTGACTTTCATATGACTGATCATAGATATCTACTTGAAGCAAAAATAGCACTTGATATTTAGCTTATATGTGTTAAGAGCAATTTACACTCACTGAGAATATCTGTAAATATAGCATAGAAAATGGGATAGAAAAGTAAACTTAGCAATGTAAAGGAATAAAAGAAACTGAAAGTGGTGTTATGTAAAGAATTGATCTTAGCTTCAATAGATAACATTATGTCTAGCCTATTTGTCATGTGGTTGTAATTCTGGATGATGGGAGTTCAGAAGAAATTAAAATAAGTATGGTACAAGTTGTCAGGCATGGTTCACACCAGAGATGAAAGTCTGTGAAATAGACTTGGGAATATGTAGACTAGTAGAATGATCTTGGCTTTAGCTTATGTACTGTGCTGCCTGTCTGCCATATGATCACAATTTCAGATAATAGGAAGAAGTCTGAGATGGAAGTGAGTGCTGATTTGGTATGTCACTGTTAAACACCAGAGATTGAGTTCAATAAGAGTTTTATCTTTGTCAATTATCAGACTAGTAAATTACAGTGTAACTAATAGTCTTATATACAAGTTTTATACTATAGGAGATACTCAGAGTTTCAGTAGTATAACCTCTATTGCCCCAAGCAGAGATTTTAATGTTGAGATACTGACAGGAGTATGACTCTGCCATAGGAGGTCAAGTTATATAGAAGTATTTCTGTCATGGAAGACAGAATACCTGGATGATGGTATTACTACCATAAGGCATGTTGTGAGTAAGATGGCCACTGTGGAAGGCAGGTTTTATTTGTTAACAAGAAATATAAGTATTAGTCTAATAATATTCTACTACTGTATATACTTTAGATTATCAAGTACTATGAGGGTTATTGTTTGAAACTCCATGAGATTGATAAGAAATGCAGGATTTGGTTTTTAAGTTGATGGATAATTGGAATAGAGTGTGATCCATACTAGAAGAGAATGGAAAAGATACAAATGTTGGATAGTATGTGATAATATGCTACAATTCTACTTGTTATATTGGTCATATATTTTAAAGAGTATAATTAGAGAGATTATAAGAAATAATTCACCCAAAGATAGAGAAGTGTATCATTGCCAATACTAAAAAAGTGTTTTGGTTTTATTCTCAGAATGAGGTTTACAGTATAATTATCTAACTTATTTACTAATATACTCTGCTTAAGATAGTATCTAGGAAATAGAGACTGTAAGTAATAGAGTTACTAAAAAGTCTAACAAGAATGTCTGAGAAGTAATTAACATGAAGTGAAAAAAGTTAATCTATACCAGATAAGATTTGAAAGTACAAATGAAGAAAGAAGTATTATCCATAGTGTTAACTGGATGTGGCCAAATTAGTATATAACAATGGTATGATGTTATGATTCTAAGCTTGGCTCAGATTGCAAATTAGGCAAAGACTTAAGTAAGAGTAGAAAAGATAATCAATTGCCAAAGCATAAGAATATAGAATTGTATCTACTACCTACTAACCATAAGAAAATAGAAAGGCATTCTTGAGGAGACAAAGAGAAAAAAATAAGAAAACCTTCACTACTATATGAGACACTGACTGATATTATATAAGAAAAGTACAAGATGCAGTTAATAAAAGTATAAGATAAAATAAACTCTATATATGTCTAAAGCATAATAGATATAAAGTGAACATCTGTAAAATATAAGATATCATTGGTTGTAACATATAATATATTATGATCTAGTTTACCTCTTATACTACTAGTATTGGTCTGTACATTATTTGATACTAGCCTACTATAAAGTATGACTAAGAACTTTTATAATGTTCTATTTGTCACATGATTGGGTGACTGTAATCCTTATAATATAATCTGTAATATTATATTATGCTTTCTGTCATACTTTGTAACTTATAAATATTACATGTAACTTCCATTATACTCTTTTAACTAAGTTTAAAGTAATTATAAAAGATAGTTTAGATTAGGTTTGGAAACTTATTTAGAACAGATGTGGTTATCTATAAGAGTAGGTAAAGATATCAGATTGCAGATTAAGCTAAGATGCTTATTTATAGACTTGCAACTAAACTATAGAT
>Ga0157368_1000680_pt1 | contig 15766 bp, 13 predicted proteins | sample AttbisABBM3_FD_113146 | JGI IMG/M metagenome (GOLD analysis project Ga0157368, IMG submission 113146) | Fungus gardens microbial communities from leaf cutter ant in Botucatu, State of São Paulo, Brazil - Atta bisphaerica ABBM3 | ecosystem: Host-associated > Fungi > Mycelium > Unclassified ...
ATCTGAAGTTGCAACCATGCAGCAGACAGACAGTGCAGCACATAAGCTGAAGCCAAGGTCGTTCCACAAGTCCGCTCATCTCTGAGTCCATTCTGCAGACTTTCACCCCAGTGTAAACCACGCCTGACACAAGAGAACTTAATAGAGAACTTAGTACAGGATTATCTACCTTATATACTAAAAGCCCATGGTCTGTGCTCTACTACTTCAGCCTACCCTAAATAACTATATATGATCCTTAAGGTCAACATGTATTAAATATATTATATAGTATCATCTTTCCAAAACCTTTTATGTTCTTCTATTATGATATGTGATTTATGTAACTGTGACTGATATGTGACACATGGTCACACAGTGTGACAGTGACATCATACTAAACCCTAATCCTAAGCTCTAAAAAAAATAAAAGGAAATACAAATGAGAAAGAAAATGAAAATAAGTAAAGTCTATTACTTTCTACTCTAATATAACAAGCAATCTGCTTTAAAGTATCTCAAGGATACTGAAGTGAATATTCAGAATATTCTAATCATGACCAGTGATTTTAATGTTAGAGATAGTATTTGGGACAATTTGTATTCTTTTCATTTGATTCATAGCAACACTATTTTTAACATTGCAGACTTATTTGATATTTGTTTATTTTTACTTTTATAACAGGCTCCAATGTAATACTCAGACAATAATCAAATCACAAACTCAACTATTGATCTAATATTTCTTTGATCAAACTCCATGGAATTTAACAACTACTCCATTCATTTGGACCTCTATCATCTATCTAATCATGCCCTTTTAACTATTGATATTTCTATTAAGAAAGAGTTTCTCTTAGAGAAGCAACATACTATCACCAGTGGCAGCAAAGAAGAAGAAAGGTTTATTGCTGATTTCATCAAGACAGTAGGTGATCTTGACACTGTTGTTATTCCCAACAAGAACATTCTGGAAGGTCTTATTCACAAATATGCTACTATGTCAGAATTGATCTGGCTTATATGCTCAAGGAATAGTGGAATGTGGTCATATTAAAGTTCCAAGTCTCTGGCAGACTGGAAAGCATTCAAATGAATAGTCAAGAAATCCAAATGAATGTTCTTTGACAACAAAATCCCATCAAAGAATTATAGGTCATGAAACCTCATGAACTGGGTCAGAAAACACAAGTTACTAGCTCCTGAAGCCCTTCAATACAATAGAGAATCATACATCAAATTAGATATTCTATGGCAAGCTTTGTACCTCATCTTTAACTTAGCTCAAAACTGACAGATCAACCCTAACATTCTCAATGAAGTTCTATCAAAACCTATCAGATCTTAGCCTCTCTTCTCTCAAGAGGAATTTAGAAATGCTATCAAGAAATGCAATAACTCATTGATGCCAAGACCAGACAAAGTTTCATGGAAACACCTAAAGATAATCATCAAGAATAAGAAGTATTTCTGTAACATTGTTAATATTGCCAATGTTTGTATATTGCTAGGTCACTGGCTGACACATTTCAAAAAATCATTGTCTATTATCATTCTGAAACCCAACAAAGCTGTGTAGGATTCTCCAAAAATGTTTAGGCCTATCATTCTTCTTAATACCTTAGAAAAGCTTATAGAGAAAGTCATTAGAAAACAACTCTAGTTTCAAGCCATAGCTAACAATTTCATACACCTCAATCAACTGGGTGGCCTCAAACAAGTATTTTGGCCTTCAACATAGCCCAGTTTTTTCCTTCTCTCAATTACTGTCTTCTACCTATTGTTGTGGCAACCACTAGACACAAAGTCCAATGATAACACAAGTGGTAAAGCTCTCAGTTAAGTAATCAAGTGGGGAAAAGCACAAGAGAACTTGACAAGGAGCCTCTGCTAAATTAAAGTCCTATTTATACTGTTACAGGTTGGTCTGTGCTACTACCTCATGTCCATCTCACATCTTACTCAAGGCTACTATGTGTACACCATGTGCCCTGACATCATCTTCCAGATCCTTCTACCATGCTCTAGGCCTATGACGTCACATCATGTGACCTGTCATGTGACTACAATGTCACATGCCTCTTTATTGTCAATAAAAAGAAAAAGAAAAAAGAAATTCAAAAGAAAAGAAATATAAAATCAAGAAAAATAGATAAAAGGAAAAAGATATTAGTGTTCAAAGCATTCCATAACACCTATGATTCTGAACAAAGTCAATTTTAATTCAAATATTTCTTCCTTTTTCTTCAATTATTTAAATAGTAGAAAAATACAATACAAATGGAACAATTTCACTTTTCCCTTTTTCTACTGCAATGTAGGTGTTTGTCAGGGTTCTGCACTCTCTTCCATTCTTTCCATATTATATTTTTCTTCACTTGTTTATATATTTGAAAAAAACTAAAAATCTCTGTCTCTTTTCTTTCATTTGTCAATAATAAACTCTTTATCTCTCAAGAAAAATCTTTTGATAAATCCAATTCTATCTTCTACTATAGTCATAGTATTATGTCTTCTCTTCTCAAAAATTTTAGACTCATTATTGAACATGGAAAATCTGAAGTCTTTTACTTTTCTAGGTTATATGGTAGCTTTTTGATCTTAGTCATTTTGGTAGCCAACTTCTTACTCCCAAAGATACCTAGAAATACCTAGGTTTCATTTTCAATAAGAAGCTTATATTTTATCAACATATCAAGTATTATGCCAATAAAGTGATTTTGACAGTTAAATATATAAAGTTACTTGAAAACTTGACCAGAGAATTACTCTCTATTTAGAAACATACTCTATACAGGACATGTGTTTTATCCATAGCACTCTATAGTTTCTTAATATAATACCACAACAAAGTGCCACTTTCATTTCCTATCAAAGAACTCAACAAATGCAATGATGAGCTGCTTTATGAATACTAAAGATCTTTCACACCTCTTTATCTTCAGGTGTAGAAGTTTTTGCAGGACTCATATCCATCTATCTACATCTTAGAAAGCTCAGTAGAAGATCTCAACTAAGAACAGCCTCACTTCTGTCAAATTATGCCATCAAATGTCTTCTTGAGATAAGATATGCCCACAACTCACCTTAATATCATCTGTTGCTAGAAAACATGACTTTAAAACAAAGATTAAAGATCAAGAGCTCAATCATTGATTCCAACAATTGATTAGACTCCATCTTTTCTGTATTTGATTCTCTCAATAATGAACTAACTCTGGGACATAGACTTATGGATATCTTCCCAGATTGAATATTCTTTCACAAAGTACATTACAGGAACAGCAAAAACTACAACTTCCATTTGTGTGATCTCAACTCTATCACCTTGAAAGAATTATTAGACAATAAAGCTGCTATTGTCATTTATAACACAAGTGTTAAGAGTAACAATGTCACTACTTCTGTTGCTCACATCCATTTGTATAACAATTCTATTAGGAAGACTGTTCATCATGCAATCAACATCACAAGTATGAAGGTGGGGCTTGTTGCATTAAGATGCAGAATAAATCAAGCTGTACATATCCCTAGTATATTATTGTCATCACAGATGTAATTCACACAGCAGAAAAAATCTTTGACATATCAAATCATCCCTTCCAGCTTTAGTCAATTGCCATATTTAAGAAATTGAGGTAACTCTTCAAAGAGATATCTATTAATTCTATTGAATTCTGGGACTGTCTCTCTAAAGCAAAATGGCCTCTTCACTCATTAGTCAATCAGAACATGCAGAGGTTTAAACCAGATCTGATTTAATTCTTGTAAGATGTCATAAGATTATAACAAGAAAAAAGAAAGTGACAACTGCATCAGCAATTGGCAGACTACTTTTTGTATAACAGAACTAAAAGAAAGACAGTTTCTCAATCTTGTAGACAACAATCTTGAAACTATCATCCCAATATACATCAAAGAGGCTTCATAACTCAATTACCTAGGCCTTTCAAACTTCTTATGTGCTAGAGCAATGAGAGCAATTACAAACTATACTCTCATCAGTGAATATTGACTGAGATTCTTCCCAGATCAAGACTTCAGTTACCCTTACAGTAGATATCCTATCAAATTCAGATGATATATTCTGCATAAGTGTAGAAGGTTCAAAATTGCTAGAATCCAAGAAGAGATTCTTTGAGTCATTTTGATTCATTCCTCAATCTCAACCCTAATACTTTCAGCTTTGCAAATAGATGAGTTTGTAAGGATTTAAATCTTTATATTTATTAGATATTTTGTCTTATTTTCTTTTCTTTTTAATTTTTCATACCTTCATGTTATTCTGTTCTATGTAATATAGCTATATTATAGCTACCATGGCTTTGCATGCAGTGTAATAAATTGCCAACTTCAAAAAAAAAACCAGATATTTCTTTCAGAGTCTATAAATAAGCTCAAAGAGCTTCAGTATTAGGCTAGCTATACATTAACAAGTTATTTAGTAAAGTGGAATTAAAAACAGCTAAAAATTAAAAGTCTAGAAAGTTTTTCCTACTTATCTCATTCATATCAGTGGTCTGAGGGAATGTCAAAGCATTCAGTATATCTTTAGTAGTAAAGACAGTCTTAGAGTAGATAATAAAAACAAGAGTTGATTCAACATGGATTTTCTAGAAAGAATAGTCAGTAAGACTAGTAAGTTTGAGAAGGGTAGTAATAAAGTTGGCTATTACTATTAACATATATAAGATACAAGGGAATCTTATAAGCATGAAGTGATTCAGAATCAGCTTAATCCATAACAGGTCTAGGAGTAACAAGATGTCAGTTCACTAGTAGAGTTGATCAAGTCCTTCTCATCAATAGAAAGCAGCCTAAAAAAGTACTAACTAGAAATCAAGGTAACTAGAATCTATAACCTATTGGAAGAAATAGAATGCACAGTAGTATGGTGTAGTGTAAACAACTGGCCACCACTTACCTGTAGTGAATACTATAGTGGAGAGCTAGAGAAGTACAAGTGACAATAAAAGATGAGTAGTATCAGTAGTAGTTTAATCTATGTGAAAATTTTACATTAACTATCTAATTAGTACTACTGATCATGGACTATATGCTTAGTAAGCAGAATGCTTTACAGTATTACTTTGGCTTTTACTACTAAGCAGACTTTCTCAGCTGTTCTCACTTCATATTGTGCCTTTGCTATCTCTTTGCCATCTCTTTTAAGTAGGCTATTAGCATTTGTTCTTTGGTGACATGTCACACACTTTCTTCCTTCTAGCATACCAAAATCTTGTCCTTAGAGTCCTCTTACAATGACCATACAACACATAGTAGGTGTAACACATAAGTTGAAGCCAAGGTTGTCATTCACACTCAGTTATATCATCACAAACAAGTTCCTTTGCTTGATCCATACCTCTTTTATGTGATATCCTCAGACTTCCACTTGAAGCAAGAACTATGCTTAACAGTTCTTGAAACAGTCTACAACAGTAATCAACTGATATATAAGCAAACAGAAAGTGATAGAAGATCAGAAAGGTGGAAGAAAGAACAAGAAGCTTAAATTGAGTCCAACAAGGGTTGTGCTCCATTGGCCACATAAATTGATATATGATACTGATACCCTGTCACTGTCTGAGTGGTATTCACTGGGATGCTCAGCTGAGGTTGAATGTGAGATATGCTTTCTTTTCTCTGGTTCCAGAAACCTTTCTTCACCTAGAATGTGTAGAAAGCTTCACACAAATCATCTAGAAGCACTCAAAGAGCCAGTATTACTTCCTTGTGATAGCTGCATGATATAGTATACCCCAATATGTTATCAGTAGCTGTATTCATGTAGTTGATCCCTTAACTTTTAACTTTTAGTCTTTCACCAAGTCTACCACATTCAAAGCTTCGAAGAGATCGATGACGTCTGAATAGGACTCGATCACTAGGCCACTTTCGATACTGTAGTCTCTGGACAGAGGAGAATATAATCCAAAGACAATGATAGGGCCAGATGATGGCTAATGATTGCCTTGGCCAGCTGATTGCTTTAGCTGATTGCAGTATCATCAATCTGCTACTTCACTGGATGCGAGGTCACGTGCTTGTGCATTATGCATCACGCCCGGGCCTGTGTGTGGTACTCTCCACCTCGGCGCTTTCTCTTCTTTCTCTTTTCCTTTGTCGTTCCCTGTTTCTCCCCTCACGCTCAGTTATCGCTCTTTTGCTTTCTGTGATAAATTCACTGTGGTGGTTCAAAGCGTGACTGTGCAAACTTCTCTCAATGCCGCTTCTTGGTGGAATTTTTGGCAGGAAAAGTAAATCATCTGCCCCTAATGATCATGGTGTGTCGCATGGCCCAGCCAGTATTTCATCTTCCGACATAGACTCCATTTTATCCACTTCAACCACCTCCTATGTTACGACAGAGAAATCCCTACCATCCAGTCCCAATGGCAAGAACTTTCTTTCCCCTGTAACTACGCGCAATGGCTCTAGTCAACTACATCATTCAATAGCTGGGAGACACCCCCCATCTTCCAGCAGATTGCGGCTTCCGTTCTCTCGTAAAAAGCAGAAAACTCCAGTGACAGATACCAGTTCGACATCCAACATTTCGCCAAGTTCCATTCAGCCACCAAGTCTCCCTTATCCTACCCACTTGAGTACGAGCGCTGCCTCGGATACCGATGTCACCGACTCCTGGCGTCTTCATCCGCCACCATCGAAGTCTGCAGTCTTTGCAGCCTACGTGGACTCTAGCAATGCCCTCTCGAGTCGCTCCCTTCCGGATGAATCTATGCAATCATGGTCTAGTCCTTTACCGCATGCCAAATCTCCACCAAAAGAACAAGGGAAGCGACCTTCACCTTTTTCCTGGACGAAATCTCCGTCGGGGATAATCAAGTCCCCTGCACCCGAACCGTCCAAGCCACCCAGGTCGATGAACTTGGACTCATCTCTACGTTTAGACTCAGATTCTTTCAATTTGAAATCTTTTCGTCATGTTCATTCGTCACCTCCATCCGCATCAACCTCATCCCTCGTGGTTCCTTCGGCTCGACCGCGTGGGACTAGCATCAACTCAGACTCCTCACAGCGCATATCCGTGGCCGCTTTTCGTGAAGCTCAAGCTCGTAGGAGTACAGCTGGCTCTCCTGTCCCATCGTTCCGATCACCTTCCCCTTCTTTTCCACAACTCCGGTTTCCACAGGATGGCCAGCGTGGGAGAACGAGTTCACGCCCCTCTCCAGTTGCCAATCAAACTCCATCCGGTCTTGCAGTCGGCTATACGTCGGAATCAGAAGAGTCAACAACAGCTTCGGAAGAGGAATCCGATGATGGGACAGACGGTTGCGGGAATGTTCGTGTTCACAGAAACAGAACCATCACTGCTCGTAAGGGTCCCCTGGTCGGAAGACAAGCAAAGTCGGACATAGGTCATGGCAGCACTTCTTATTGTCCTGCAACCCCTAGCTCACGTCCATCTGCCGGGTATCTGGCAACGCGGTTGCAAAGTGGCCATGAAAAGGCGGGTGAGAACATCAGACAAATTAGTTATGCGGGTAACCCCCGACAGCCGCCAGTGGAGACACCACCACCACTGCGCTCAAACTCCAGTCTAGACGTGTATGGTGGTACAGTAAGGTCAAGAGCTAGTGCTTCTACAAGCGCCCTTTCGCCCTCCGCTGCCACTAAACGTACCAGTATTTTGGTCAACGCGGGCTTGAATCAAGGTTCGTTGTATTCTGGGTTCTCTGACGGATTCATTCAGAGTTGATGGTGCAGATCCCTTAGTTGAGGTTAAACAAACTACGCGGCATGCTCGACATTCTCCAACACACTCTGGTCCTACTCCTTCCCAATTTCAATCAAAATGTGTTGATCCCGATGCATCTGAATTGGACTCGGATTCGGACAATGCTCCTCTTGCGGCTCTCGTGCCACTACGCCGACCTGGAAGTGCCCTTTCTCAAGTCTCAAATACTAGTCTACAAACTCGGGGACCTGCGGCGCGAGGCATGGCCAAACCCCTAATCGACATCAATGAACTCAGCAACAAGAAACCCTCGATTGGTCCTTATAGAAGCAATGATGATGGGTTCACTAAGGGCGGATTATTGGCCAGTCACTTGTCATCCTCAGAAGGGTCAGGTGTATCAGTGAAAGCCCCAGCGTCAGTTCTACTCCCTCCAAATCCTTCGTCTGGTTCTATTGGATTGTCAGGGGTGATAAGTGCTCCACCAAGTTTCATGTCATCTCCATCCCCGCCGAAGAAAGTGCAGGCGTGCACTTTGGATGCTCGACCGACAACTGTATCGAACCGGCATCAGCCCCAGCCTGTTCAACAGTATGACACTAGAAAGGAGAAGGACGGTAACCCGGAAAGAAGGAGAGACGGTTTGACGGAGAGGTTGGCGAAATTGGCTAAGGGAAAGGGCAAGGATAGCATTGACGCTAGTACAAGTCTCGGTTTCGGTGGAATGATGAGGTCCACAAGTCCTCCATCTCCACAACATCCTGTCCCTCAAATTGGACCGGCATTGTCCTCGAAACACTCCGCACAGAAGTTGTCTGTACCCCCAACTGAAAAACCAAGTCCTCCGGATAACGATTTGATATGTGGTGTGGATGATAGCATACTGCATCTCATCTTAAACATAGAAGATTCTAATATGAACTCGGCGTCAGTTCCGACAACGACAAGTGCTCAAGGGGGGGAGGAGGCGGGTTTAACCAGCGAATCTGAGTCGGATGGGTATGGAGAGCCTGAGAGGAAGAAAGAGAAGAAGGGGAAGGAGACGGATAGGATTGCCCCGATACTAATCAAACAGCGGGAACCTCCGTCCTCGTTCAGCGTCATGTCCAGACCACCGATGAGCAGACATCTGAAGGATGATCTACAATCTACACTGATCGCTGCAAGCTTAAACACAAATGCGAGCACAAAGGCCAACACGAAGTCCAATGCCGGTAGTGGGAAAAGTTCGGTGATTTCGGATAGCCTATCAACCGTTTCGAACTTGAAACCCAATTCAAATCTTACTTCGTTTTCACCATCTACAACCAGCTCTTCCAATACCACCAGGAAAAGGAGTAGCACCCTGATACCCTCTTCTGCCACATCGACCCTGGCCGCTTCCTCACCGTCGTCCTCGACGTTTTTTGGTGCATCTTCATCCTTCACGAAACCGAATACTCCATCAAGAGGAGAGTTGAGTGTGGTTTCCCTGTCGAATACCAACAGTACAGAAACGAGTTGTTCGAAATCGAGTTCTGTGAATACTGATGGAGTTTTGAAAACCATTGCTAGCGGTGGTAACAGTATTAATGTGAGGTCTGTTGATCCTGCACACACTCTAAGGCAGAGAAGCTCGACTATGGTCACTATGATGCCCAGTTCCACCTCAAGTCAGAACAAGAATAACTCACGTGCAATTGTTGCTTCGACTGTGCCTGTCAAACCCTTCGCTGCTAGGAGAGATAGTCCTGCGAGCTCGACAGGTGACTCGAGTTCTGGACGTGCCCCTTTAACGCCTAAGGATGGTAGTGACATTGGATCCAAAACTATACCTTCGAGTAGGAGGGAGAGGAAGGATGAATGGAGCAGCGGTGTCAGCGGACTGAGCGTTGCGAGCACCAAAGGTGGTATGCGTTCACGTGAAGTCGCTAATGGTCCGAATAAGTATTTGCAGGGGAGGAGTGTGAGCTTTAATGATGATGTTAAAGTTGAGGAAAATGGGAAAAATGAGGTAGAGAATGAAAATGATGCAGAGATCAGAAGAAAAGAGAGGAGGAGAGGGGAGGCTAAGGCTGCAATTGAGGTTTGCGTGCAGTTCCTTTAAGCAAGACCTGTTAATAGCTGATGCATCTGTTTTTCCAGCTTGGGAATGTTATCAACGGTCCTGGTCCTATCGTTTCAGACGATGAAGATGACTTACCAACAAATCAAGCTATGGACGCAAGGATGACAACCATGCACCCCATGATGGCTATGGGCAACCAAATGTCGATGCAAATGCCGTTCAGTAGCAGGCTTGGTTCTCCGGGATGGGGAGGTAACCTACGGCCACAAGGCGGCCCACCTCAAATGCTTGTTCCCCCTCAGTTTATGGTTCCTACAGCTGGACCCAACTACATGGCAGCACATCAACAAGCCATGATGTTCGCGAAGCAGGCTTATCAAATAGCCGTAGCTCAGCAAGCGATGGCCGCCGCCGCCGATGAGTGGGATAGAAACTCGGTTATGGGAGGAAGTGGGTATGGAGACCCTTCATCTAATGCTTCTGTTATGATGGGTGCTTCACCATTCAACATGATGGGCGGTATGAGTAACGGATGGTCCACTGGATCGGTGATTTTCCCAAATTCAGCTCAATCGATGTATGGTGAAATGGGAGGGCTTGTCAGTTCAAGGAGTGAGTATGGTGGTAGAGCTTCTGTCCCTAGTATGGCTGGAAAATGGAACTCGGCAAGAAGCATGTATGGAGATAATACTGGACAGTCTACTCGTTCGAGACCTAGTGGAGGGGGTGGATGGGACAGGAATCTGGCTGCTATGAGGAATCCGGGTTATTATCCACCTGTGCCACCTATTCCACATAGCGGCAGTGGATCATCATCACCAGGGGTCGGAGGAAGGGGGAGGTCTTCAAGTGGGCCAGCAACTCCGAGTAGAGGAGGGATGAGGAAAGCTCCAGGGGTCTGAGAGCTGGCTAGGCTTCATTTTGAACCAATCGTTATCATATTAGTATGTTCTTCCCTCTCGTCGTGTTTCAATATTGATTAGTGCCCCTTTGGTTTACTAGCCCCTCTGACTTCGCTTCGAATGTGCCGTGGCCTCGCGACTAATCATTTCATCTCATCTCTAGCCCCTGCCTGTGTATTATCTCAATCTTTGATTGCGCTTCTCCAGTCCGCACAGGACAAGATGGCTTGACAGTATTTCTCTATGTTGGCCTCTCATCCGCTTCTTCATTCCTGACGCCTACTCCTCTTCGAGCAAGGACTTGTATACCCTTGATGTTAATCCAACTCTTTCGATCATGCCATTTGACCTCATCGACCATCCACACCACTTTTTATATTTAATGACACTCAATTGCATTTTTGGACAATCTCACCTTTTTATGATTATTACACTCTGTAGTTCCTGTGAACAGATTTCACCTTTTTTGGTTGTCCATGTGTCTCACTCAGACTTTCCTCTCTCTCATTTTGAATGCAACACTCGTTTTGGATTTTCATCCACATTGGTATTGTGATATATCTGATCGCCGTTCCTCGTTTACTTACCATTTCCATGCAATAATCTGTATGTACATTGAATGGAAACAGATGGAGATTTCGAGATCGATACTCTGGGAACATGAGATTGATCGATTGAGCCACCTGATAAAAGCAATTCGAATACCAAGCTTTGCAAAGTTGTTATGATACCATTCCTTTTGTGAGGTTTGACATGAGATCCTTTGGGTTTATTACCATAATCCTCAGGTGAAGGTGGCACTCGTACGAACGCGCATGCATCATTTGTGGGGATCAAAATGTTGTAGCCATAGATCATCATCACCTCCTTCACCGTCTCCCGCGGTGACCTATTCCGTATTGGGCATCTCCTGGGTAGTTATGCATTTATGATCCGAGGTTATTACTAAATTTATTATTACTAAATTTAGCTATAGCTTTGTGACTGAATATATATATATATACTAGATTTTCTGCCTATTCCTCTCATTTGCACATGTTGGTACACGATGATAAAATAGGAGCGCAGGTGACAAATAAGAGGTCCTAGCAACCTTAGGAACTGCTCCGATAACTTAGGAGTCACCCAGTGAACTGTGGGCAACTTGCATCCACAGGGAGTTGTAGTACATTTGATCAGGTGATATACTGACTAAAATCTTCTCTTTGTCTTTCAACAGAAACTTCATTACTCAGTTGATTTCCTTCAAATTAGATGAACAGTGGGTAGCTGATGTAGGGTGCTATCAGTTGAATGTGCTACCCATTATTTCCCACCCTAGAGTTAATGATAATCTCACTATTGAATCAACATGAGGTAGCACTGGAGCCCCTTTCAAATGACCTTCGTGGATATCCCAAACCAGTTTTGATCGGACAAATTTGTCACTTCTGCGGATCTGCGGATCTGCGGATTCTTCCCACTGGCAGGGAAATAGGTGCTTTCTGCAAGTTCTTGTCTATTGTAAAGCCAGAAAAGATGTATTTCCCAGCCAATATTTCCGAACAACTGACCTTCTTCATGCATCTTTTCTCATGCACCTTAAAAAGCTCTTGTTTATAATTTTTCGGAGCCGAAAGAAACAACGTCCAAAATAGATCAATGTATAATCAGAAGTTCTGAAAGATTCCGAATCATTCACGCTTTCTTGCCTCACATTCAGAAGACATTGTACTAGAGACATGGCTGAATAGAAAATTTGACGCGGGAAACGCTCAGACATGTTCAACTTCTATAATCGAAAGATTGCAGCTACGATACAGAAATATTTAGTATAAGCAATGGATCTTAAACATTCTAGACACACCGAGTCTTGTATATCTTCTTAATCTTGAGGTAGGCCCTCTTCAATATTTCGTTCATTTGTGGAAGATTACGCTCAGCGGCTACACCAAAGTCAGAATCAAGTGGATCTGTTTGCGAGAAATGACCTACCACCACAAGCGGCGGACAACCCAACATTAAGCAAGTTTTCAGACAGGCTAGCATGACCAAAGTTGGCCGGTATGAAGGGTGGTGCAGGAACAGGCGAGTAGACATTCGAATCGAGTCTTGAAAGAGAGTCTTTTAATGAGAGGCCAGTAGTGGAAGTAACCGCGGATTGAATCAATGAATCGATGATGAGAAGGCGGCTCTATTTATTGTTGAGCATCTTACTTTTAGATGTAACGTGAGGCAACTCACATCCAAATTAAGTACATCGCGAATTCGTCGCAATATCATGGCAGCTTGAAGAACGATATTACATCAGGACCAAGCGTTAGAGGTATGACATACCGCATTCGATGTTCCAATCATGAATAACTTGATGTCATGATTAGTCTCATGCAAATTACAAATTCATTTTGTGAATTAGATACCTCTCTGCAAGACGAAGACATATTTCCCGTTGCGTTTTTGGGGAGCGAAGAAATCTTGCACCTCGAAAATGACCCTATCAGAGAGATTCTTAGACTTGACATAAGCTTCAGCAGCTTCGCGGCAATTAATGAGGTCTTGGACAATGAACTGTTTGATTCCGGGGAACCTGAACGATATTTTAGTCTCTAATCAAATGCGAGATAAGTTAAATGGAAGTAACTTCGTTGCAAGTGAGCAGCTCAGGGTTCCCTGTCCACCTCCCACATCAACAAGAGCATCCTTCCCTTCACATATCTCCCTCCAGGGGAAGTCAGCTGCTATACCGGCATCAGTCACGCCTCCAAAACCTCCCATTCTTATGTCATTCAATCAGTTACAAATGTCACGACCTATTCAAAGTCACCTACGCAAGAGAAAGCCTCGTTGCTTCCCCCGGATCGTTCGAGCACCAGCTCACCTCGCCAAAATATGGCAAACTAGTGTTATAAGCCATTTGAAAGGCACAATGAGTTGAATCCGTCTTCTTGCGATATTCCAGGTCTGGATTGTTGACCATTTCTGGGAAGTAAGAGGCACTCCTGCTAAGCAATTTGTTTCTTTTCGACATTAACATTGTCGTCGTAATACTCAATCGTCTCTGATGCTTACATAGTAACAGCCATATGGAAGCCAGGTTGGTCGCTCTTGATGATATTGCTCATGCGATTATTTGCGAAGTAGCCTTCCTGAGGCTCACGAAAGATGCCTCGTGTAATCAAACATCGCAAGGTTATTTCTATCTCAGGTGTCAAATGGAGCTAGGAACTGTTATTTTTGGTGGCCGACATACCAATCTTTTCCTCTTCAATTCCTGTCTTTTCAACAAGTTCTGCAAGGCTGACTCCGTCCTCAGAGTCTCCAATGATAGTTGCTAAGTCAAGATCTGCTGCGAGGCGCAGACTGGCAGACACAAGGGAAGATGCACACTCTACACTGAGGGCATCATAAGGAGCACGAATCAATGTGTCCAAGAGTCCCTAAACCAGGAACTGAATTGCATGGTGAGAGAATCAATGTGAAATCACATACTAGGCATGCCAGGGCCGCCCGACGGGCTTCAAACATGACTGGTGTAGGGACATAGGCAGGATGGTCTATCGCGTGAGGCTTAGGGGTGTTCAGCGAAGGCTCTGGAAGATTTTGGGCAGCAATTTCTGTTCTGAAGGCATCAAGGGCCTCACTGAGAGTGGTCTGAAGACTGAGAATTTCGGAAACCGACATAGTTGGCTGGAGAGTTATGGTGATACTAGGATTGCATGAGTATTTATACGAATACTGTGCGTGAACCTGCACTGATACTCTACACAAAATAGATCTGGAGTGTTGCGATTGAACCAAGACTGTCCTGAAACCATAGATCCGCCTGGTAACCGAGGAGATACACACCCATTTTCAGCAAAATCCCTTTTGAACTGAAGACAGCCCCTTTCCTGATGGGGAAAACCAATCTCTGATGTAGAATGGAAACTATTTTAAAATAGTTGCATCTGTCAGAAATCAGAAAGTAAATCAGTTCTTATTTCGGTTCCTGAAATAACATAACACGGCGGACATTCAAGTTGTCGCCTAATCACATCACAATTGCACACCATCATAACATTGTCAAATTCGCAGGACAGTTGATAATCGGGATCAAAAAAAGGCCAGCATTTCATTCTTATTAGGCTTATTTTCGTTTCATGGCAGTCTCCTGTTGATGTTTTGTCACCTATCACTGTATCCAATGAACTGTCAAATATAAATCAGAAAGAAAGAAAAGAAACTGGCCAGATGTGATTTTGAGTAAACAAAAAGTCAGTAGTTGATTTGATATAACAAGGTACTAAGATTAGGCACTACTTTTTAGCAACAAACTACTGTTAGGATTTATTAATTTGACTCTTAGAGGCTAACTTAGCTTTTTCAAGTCTTGCTTTCTGATACTTAGTCTTTTTCAGGAACTAACAACTTTAATTGGACTGATATCTAATCTTCTGAGTTCCAAGATTCAGTAAACTATAGTTATAGTGTTTTTGATGAGATAGCTATGTTGTGAAGCATTCTACTTACTAAGCATTCATACCATGATCAATAGCTTGACTGATTAGGTAGTCAATGTAAAAATTTACACATAGGTTAATCATATTGTTCTCTATTGTCACTTGTACCTCCAAACTCACTATTACAGAATTTTCTATTGGTAAGTGGTTATCAGTTGTCTACACTACATCATGCTGCTATACATTTTGTTTCTTCTAACAAGTTATGAGTCCTGATTGTCTTGATCTCTAGTTGGTGCCTTTTTAGATTGCTTTCTATTAATGAGAAAAGCTTGATTAACTTAACTTTACTAGTAAGCTAATATCTTATTACTCCTAAGCCTATTATGGATTAAGCTGATCTCAAATTACTTCATGCCTACAGGATTTCCTTATATCTTATATATGCTAATAGCTCATCACTAGTTGGGTTGAACATTTATGCTTTAGCTGGCTGCATTTGCTCCCTAACTCATGCTGATTATTTTCATTAATAGCAATGGCTAACTTTGTTGCTACTCTTCTCAGGCTTACTAGCTCTGCTGACTACCATTTCTGGGAAATTTGTGTTAAATCAACTCTTACTCTCATCACTGTTGTGGTAACCACTAGTCACAAAGACCAATAATGTCAGGCGCAGTTCACACCAGGGTGGAAGTCCGCAGGATAGACTCAGAGA
>Ga0157368_1000681_pt1 | contig 15751 bp, 15 predicted proteins | sample AttbisABBM3_FD_113146 | JGI IMG/M metagenome (GOLD analysis project Ga0157368, IMG submission 113146) | Fungus gardens microbial communities from leaf cutter ant in Botucatu, State of São Paulo, Brazil - Atta bisphaerica ABBM3 | ecosystem: Host-associated > Fungi > Mycelium > Unclassified ...
TCCTTTGTAAACATAGGAAGGCACCCAAACATCTATAGAGAAGAAGAGAAATCAACAGGGAGAGTTTCAGAAGGAAAACTATACATTTGGACTACAGTTGTAGTTTTCTTATTATATTGTTAGGTGTTAGTAACAACACACCTCACTATCTTCCAGTAGTCTTTCAATCCCTAAGCCTTCAGTTTCTGATCCAAAATATATAACTAGTGCAACTTATAGAGACATAACATATAAGCTAAAGCTAAAAATCATTTTGTTCTAACTTCTATATTCTCAAATAATACAAAACTACTTAGTTCTAGACATTTGAGATGTTCTTTCTAGGTTTCAGATAATGAGGTGTGAGCCACATCTAATATCAGACCACATCTCTTGGAGTTATCTTAAGAATATATTATGTTACAAACTTAATACCTTAGGGTTAGTCCAAAGAAAGAACCTTATATAGGGTTTATACAAGAAAACTTAACAGTGTTCCAAGTACAAACTAGTCTATCTTATATACCACAAACTGTGGTCTGTATACACACTACTCTATCCTATTCTAAAGTACATGTATTTGCTATAAGGCTACTATGCTGTTGCCATGCTATATAATATTATTTGTTTAAGATCATTTTATGTCCTTACTCTTATCATGTGATCCTGTGATTATGACTGTGATGTCATTCTTACTTCTACTTCTTAGTTCTAAAATAAAAATAAAAATGAGAAAGAAATTGAAAATAATTAAAGTCTACTATCTTCAGCTCTGACATATTAAGCATTGCTAAATGCTGTTATAACATTGTTAATATAGTGAATAGATGTATCAATCTCAGTTACTAGTTGTCTCACTTCAAGAAATTGTTGTTCATTATCATTTCAAAACTGAAAAAGCAATAAGTAATAAACTTCAAGTTCATACTATTACATCAAAAGATATTTGGTAATAGATGCCAATATCTTTTTTAACTTACCTTATATAAAAGAGATGGATAAAAGATCTTCATACAAGCATCCTTACATTTGACACAGTACAATTCTTCTCTTTCTTGAATTATTGTCTACTTTCTATGATTCTAACCAAAGCAGACTTTGACTCAAATATATTCTGATTTTTATATAACTATTTAATTAACAGACAGACACAATATGTTTGGAATCATTTCACTTCTTCTTTATTTAGAGCTGATATTAGTGTTGGTCAGGAATTCACTCTCTCACCTATCTTCTCTGCTCTTTATATTGCTCCAATTTTTCATATACTGGAAAAAAGAATAAAAGATCTTTCAATTCCTATTCCCATTTTTTTCTGTCATTTGTTGATAATGGTCTTCTTATTTCTCAGGAAAAAAGCTTTGAAAAATCAAATACAAATCTCTTTTGTAGTTATAGTATTATTTCATTTCATTTCAAACAATTTAGTCTTGTCATTGAGCATGATAAGTCCAAAGTTTTTCATTTCTATAGATTGACAAAGAACTTTAATTATTCTCTACTAGATCTGAGACCTTGAAGAGATGTAGTACTCAAATGGAAGAACATTTGGCAATATTTGGGGTTTTTGTTTAATATAAAATCCTCTTTTCAACACCACATCTGTTATTATGCCAACAAGGCTTTACCTACTATCAAAAGTATAAAAATGTTGAGAAATTCAACAATAAAACTTTTACCAGCACACAAACATCTCTTATATAGAATATATGTATACTACACAGTTTCTAGTTCTGATATTTCAAAGAAGTACCATTATACCAGCCTCTCAAAAAGCTAAAGAAAATGTAAAAAAGTAGCCCTTTGGATTACAGATATTAGGATAACTAGGTAGAAGTGCTAAGCATTTCAAACCTTCAGGAAATCCTAAGTCTATTGTCTAAGAAATACTAAACTATACACTTATCTCCAGAGAATCCTAAGAAAATAAAATAGGGGTTTCTGAAGGTAATGTCAAGTCCATTCATTTGGAAGACATGTTCCCACAGTGATGTTGTTATTTAAATATCTACAAAATAAGCCTGTTTTTTATAATGGCCACTCTTCTTACAATATGTCCCTATAATAGTAATGTAATAATCTGGATATCTAGTCTTCTATAACTGGAATACTCCTAGTAAACTTGGTTTTCCATAGCAGAGTTCTCCTATCTTACTCCTATTAGTATCTCACTACTGAAACCTCTACTCAGTATGAGATACTGAAATCCCAAGTATCTCCTATATCTCCAACTTGTATATAAAACTAGTAGTTGCACTGTAATTCACTAGTTTGATAATCAACAAAGATAACTCTTATTAAACTCAATCTCTAGTATTCAATAGTAATATACCAAATCAACACTCACTTTTATCTTAGACTTCATTCACTCCTCTAAAGTCACAACCACATAATAGACAGATGGAGTAGCATATAAGCTGAAGCCAAGGTTGTTCTATAAGTTTACATCACTAAGCTCTTTTCACAGAGTTTATATACTCTGTACATTTCTAAGCTAATCCCATAGACTTTCACCTTCTAGTATGAACTGTATCTGACATAGCTATTTTATCTAATAACAAGTCTATTCTGTTATGTTAGAATTCTGATTACATGAGCAAGAAATAATGATACTTAAATAATTAGGAATAGTTTAGAATGGAGAAAATAAAATGGAAGAGAGTTAGAGTGCTTAGTAGGTACTTCAAAAGCATGTGAAAGTAAATATGTAAATATGCAAATAATGTTAAAAGACTTTAGAAGATCACAGAGTATTGTAGAAGAGCAAGAGAGTACATAAAAGTGAGTTTAATAATATATCTAAACAGTCCAGAGTATTAATATATAGCCTGAAGTGGTCTGAAGCATGGGAAATTGGATAAGCAAATGAGTACAGATGTAGAAAAAAGTCATAGAACACAGATCAGCCAAAAACATGAAAGAGAAAAGCTACAGAAAAGCTATTTCTTTTATATAAAGTTAACAAAAGAGAAGAATATAATGATATTGTTTGAAAATGGCAAAATTATTTTCAAGCTTCTGATTACAAGAAAAAATAGTTTCTTAATCTAAATGATAATAATAAGCTACCTATTTATTTAATATATTTCAAAGATAAAGCTTAGCTGAAACACTTTGACTTATTCAATTCATTATATGTATGTGTTACCAGATTAATCACCAATCACTGTTAGAATTATGAATAATAAACTTTATTTTATTCTATTTTCTTTTTTATTTTAATTTTAATTTTATTTTCTATCTTAGATCTAAGATTAGGATTAGAGTTAGTATGATGTCACATGTCACAGTCACACAATCATGTATTACAAAGAAATATAGTATAAGTTTCTAGAAGAAATAATATTACTATAATATGTTCATTATAGAAAATTATAGAATCCTAAGCAAGAGTATCTCAAAGATATCCTCACTTTTCTTGAGTTCATTCCTGGAGCTTTTTGCTTTCAAGAAGACATCACTTAGGAATTTTTCTACTGAACTCAACATTCTACTTCTACATTACCTATAATATATTTCTCCTTTCTTTTCTTCTTTATTTAAGTAATTACATTGTAATTATCACAATCTACCACTACATCCCATGTAATTAATTTTTAATTTTTAGAAAAATACTAAGTATACTATCTAAGGTAGTTATCTAGGAATAGAGCTGCTAAATGAGTTACTTTAGTTTTTAGTAATCTTCAGATGTTAGAAATAAAGATCTATAGAATTAGTTAAAGTCCAACAAAGATATCCAAGGTGGAATAAAGATAATTAATCTGCACTGAAATAAATTAGAAAGTACAAATAAGAAAAAAGTATTATTTGTGTATTGGGATAGATGTAACCAAATCAGGATATGACAAGTACTTAGTAAATAAAACTATATCTGAGGTAATTACTCTGAGTATACTAAAGCTCTTAGAATGGGGTTCAGAGTTCCATAGAGATTATAAGAAAGTCATATAATTAGTTATGGAGTGATTCAATATGAAATAAAGTTAGATAGATATGTACTAGAAGAGTATGTATAGACCAGAAGGAAGGTATTTACTTCTGTAGATATTTTGAGCAGAGTGGATATTAGGTAAGCATTGTCCATGATAGAGCCTAAGTCATAACAAACCTATTCTAAAGTAATAATTAAGTCCTTCTAAAAGATTCTATGATATTCTATCAGATTATATAATCATGTGACAGTAAAAATGATAAGTATGACAATATATCATACTTTTATCATATTATGCCCTTGGACTAAGTTCATATAGCTATAAATACATTCTTATGTTCTTATACTTGCTAATCATTCTCTTCTCTCTTGCTCATGCCTTTGTATAAGTTACTACCTGAGGTTAGTCTAGGAATATAACATCTTTGTTCTGGAACTGATCAAAGTTATTCTTAACAGTATTAATTAGACCAAACATACTCAGAGAATTCACTATTTCTAGACCCATCATGTGGTGTTCTTTACTTTTACATTGTTTCTTTATTATAGAACAAAGCCAGCAGTGAGAGTCTAAAAAGTAAGCTATTAGTTCTCAGAACAACAGTATCTTCAAATGCAAGCCTGTTATCTGCCATCACATTTAAAGAATAAAATTCCCGCCTAAATTGGTTCACCACCACTTAGAAGTCTCCCCAATACATTTATGCCACTCCTTGCCATACTTGAACCTCATGGTATCCACCTTTGTTGGTATACAGTTTCCAACCACTAAGACATTTCGAGGTCGATAAAGTCCATGCCTGTGATCATCTGGAACCCAGAACATGATATGGCCTCTCTCATCTCCTTGACCCATTGCCCATCCATCCTCAATCTGAGACCCATCGCCAAACCCCCTAGCATGTGCCTGTGCCTCTGTACTCTCTCTCGTGAGGTCTGATGTATCCCATACTCTGATCGTACCATCAAGTGATGATACCAGCTTCCGACCGTCAAGCGAAAAAACCACAGTAGGCTCCCTTCCGGGATCAATACAATCATACCGGAGTCCAATAACCTTGTCACCAGTGTCAACGTCTTGAATCTCGATTGACCACTGCCTGCCTCCGTGGTCCCGTGATGCAGAAGCGAAATATTGATTGAAAACGACCAGGGGATTCCATTTAGGAAGGCGCTGGATGCGAGTGGGGTTTCTGAGACGTATGAATTGTTGCTCTTCAGGATTCCATGAATAGCATTGGGTGGGATCATCATCACTCGACCCACGTACTCGGCCAGTGATAGTCAAGGCATCAATTGAAACTGCATAAAACTTGCTCCAAATGACTGGACATGGCATCGTGAGTTCCAGTGTCAAATCCTCCTTCCAGATGCACACAGTGGACCGACCATCTTGAACATGAACATGGCTTGTGACCAGCCGATTATCATGTGGTCTGAAGAAAAACTGCTTTAAAGTGCCATATACTTGCCTGGGTCCCGAGATTAGCTCTCCAGTTGTTGTATCCCAGATCCGGATTGTTCCATGGGAATCAGTAGAAGCAACGCGCATTCCATCATGGGATAATGCAATTTGACTGCAGGGAGTTTCGATTAGTTTGGTAGCCTTACCAGAAACAACATTCCAGAAGCGGATCCCCTCATCCGAACATGCAACCAGTATTTCTCCAGATGACGACAGTACTCCACCCCAAAGGACCCGTCGACAATCACCATCATAGGTGCCTGAGGTGATCTCATTCAGGTTCAACATCTTAACTCTCCCATCCTCATACCCCACCAGTAGTCTCCTACTATCTGACAAAAGCGAAAACACGGCACCATGTTTAGAAATTGGTGTCTTGTCAACAATCGCTGGCTTATGCGACAAGGGATTCTGCTGAACTCGGAACATTACACAGCCATCGTGATCTACTGTCAATAGGAGGTTGTCTGGCCTGTATGCAATATAGGATAGATGATCTATATTGACTGGACCTAGAATAAGTTCTCCGGTTTCTGAACTGTAAACATGTATGAAAGGGGGTGCCATGTCACGTGAATCAGCAATTGCGACTAGGAAGCGACCATCAGGGGAAAAAGCGAGATCCCGGATCCAGTCACTGTCAAGCTGAGGGCACGTCATCTGATGTGTGCGGTTTACCACATCATGTACAAGGATTGATGGGCGTGGTCCGCTACGTACAGCCAAAGCCACATATTGGCCATCAGATGATGAAGAGAATGGATGGTACGACAAGTGTGGGTCCAAGGCAAATTTATATTCATATTCAAGTTCACCATAACTAGCACTCAACGACTGAATGCGAAGTGGGTAGTCAAGACACGAAATGATGTGAAGGCCATCTTTTGAAAACGTAACAGTCTTGCTTCCCTTTGCGATGGCACGGGGCTCACCACTTTCGATGTCACAAATGTAGAAGTCCGATAAATCTGTAACCACCATCAAACGCTTGCCATCAGGACTGAGGGCAGTACAAGAGACGCGCCGCAGTAAATCCAAGTGTAACTTCTTGACGAGGTTGCCAGTTTCAACGTCACAAATATATACCGTTCTCCTGGAGTCTCCGTACGCAAAGTATTTTTCATTTCGTGAGACAACAAGGGACTTGACGGGGTCACGATCATGTTCAACAACAAAGACAGACGAGGGCCAATGAGCAGGTCGGCCTTGAGTGACTTCAATTGTATGAGGGAACTTAGATCGAAAGCGTTCAGCGACCTTGGAGTGCGTGGGAGAAAAGGGGAGAGCGGAGATATAGATATGAGGAGCACTCAGGGAGATTGGGCGCCAGAATGCTAGGACAAATCGGACAGCATCTCGAACAAAGCTGGAAAATTCGTGGTCCTGTGCCTGATGAACAATAGTGTCAGGAAAGCCACATAAAGTAGAATAACACGTACATCGCAAAGATCCAGAATGGTTCTCAGAGCTCGCACTACCCATTTCATTTTCTTCAACAAGCTCATGGCCTCGAACCAGAACAATAGCTGATTGTTCACCACTTTCTTCAGATCATTCATCAGAGATTGCCGATCACCAGGTCGAGTACCGCTAAGGTGATAGACAAAAAAGCGACATGAGTATGAGAGAAGCGGAGAAATGCCAGTCTTGATTTTCTCTTCGATATTAGGCTGGTCGGAATTCTTTAAGCACGACGTCTCAAGCTTAGACATGTTGAAGCCAAGTTCTGCGGACATGGTGGCTAAGCAGAGCTTGGCAAGTTCATGATGTTGTTCATGCGCCACGATGGCAAATTCAGGAGGGCACTCATTGGAGAGAAGGAAGTCATCAAACGATTTATGGGTGAACCGAAGGGGAGCTTTTTCTCCAGGATCAACAACTGAGCTAAGGCCTGCACGTATGTGATTCAGCGTAGCCTGCGTGATCCCTGCGTGTGTGATCATATCCTCATCCCGAAGAGGGCGCATAGCAAAAACCATGGCACCTGCAACAGTTCTGAACGCCTTCAAAAATTTCTCCTTTTTGCGGTCAAACGATGCCTTAAGAACATGCCTGTACAGGGAACTCAACCTCTCCATATCGCTCGAGTCGGGTCGAGGCCGCTTGGCATTGTGGTACTCTTCCAACAAAGTCCCCGGATCATCAGCCTCTCTGAAGAGGGTGGCAATCGTATTGGCCCACTGGAATATACCGACAGCGTGAGGAGTCAAGATTTTAGCTGCCTCAATATGCCATTTCGGAGATGACGTAGGTTTAATAGGAGCCAGGCGATTCTCGAAGAATGTTTGGATATCAGCGAAGGCCTCAGTTTGGTCCGTGACAGCGCTACCGGAAGGGATGGAGATGTGGATGCTGATTGACGGAGAAAGAAAGCGCTCGATGTCCTTGTTAGGCCTACTTGTGACAACAAGCTTAAAATTCTTCGGCAGGTCCTGCCACTCACTAAGAGTCTGCAGGAGGTCTTCACGCTCTTTTGAAGGGAAACCACGATCCTTTGTTCGACCGACGTCCAAGTCGCCACACTCATCCAATGCATCGACGATTACAACGAAGGGCTGGCTGGAAGCAAGATTTCTGTCGGACTCGGATAGAGCAGCTAAAGGCCCCTTGACGAGTTTTCCGAATAGAAGTGGAGTTTGCAGAATAGAAATATCTGTTGAGATCTTCAGAATATGTTCTAATATGGAGGGGTACCGGAGAGCGAGTTGGAAAGTTATGTTACGCCACAGGGCACTTGCGGATGTAAAAGCAGAGTCGTTGCGAATAAATGCGAAATAGGGGGGCTCTTGAAGTTCAGGGAGGGACCTGATACTGGCCGCAAGGGCGGATTTCCCCACTCCAAGAGATCCTTTGATCCAGATGATATTCCTGTCCTTGGGATCATTGATCAAGGTAATCACGTTCGTTAATATGTCTTGACGAGTACCCTTTAAGCACTTATCGGCTCCGTGGCTGGGGATGGGCTGGTGTCCTCCAAACAGGCGCTCCCTCAACTCCCCCAGTTGCTTCAACCGTTTATCCTCTAGCACGAGTGTTAGTTGGGTCATCAAACACAGAATACATATTTTACCCTCGAGCCGATTGTTCGTATTGGCTACCTGCATGTTCGTATCGACACCAATAGCCCGATCAAACTCCTCTTTGAATGTATTGAAGCATTTTTGAATTCTCTCAATCTTTTCCTTGTTGTCCTGTATCAAAGCATCCACTGAGTATCATCTGTCAGTTCTGGCAAATACAACCTAGGAATGCGAGCGCACTGATTTTTGCTGTTGTACTCTCATTGGCCAAGCTTTCCATAAGCCCCATTGTTTCTTCTGTAACTTCCAAGAACATTTTCATTGCCGACTTTAACTCCTTTGATCTCGTATTGCTGACATTCTTGACGTGTTCAGCCACCCGTATCATACTGTCCGCAAGGTCTCGGAACAATTCTCGCGATTCTTCTTGAGTCTTCCGTGTCTTGAGTGGATTCAGCTCAGACATTCGAATTGATATGAGAAAACTGACCTCATGAATAACAATAACGCATCCTACAACAATTTTCGCAACTGGATGGAGCTAGGAGGTCAAGTTAGGCTCAATAATCTCTTCACAGGCAACATAACTGTACCTGGCTGAGGACCTTTGCAAGTTCCAGGATCACCTCCCTAACACCGTGACCTTGCAAATCCTTGAATTCTTCTACTTTTTGTCTTGCAGTCTGAACACGATCAAGGACACTCTCCAATTCGTTTCGCATCACTGTATTGGGATCCTAAGGCTCTTGAGAGATTATCATAATGGGAACTGAGATGAGACTGGCATACCTTAACAATGAGCCAGATCGATGCTTTTGGTTTATCAATGGTAATGACCTTGATGCGATCTACAGCTTGATGAGAAAAGGTCATGATGATAGATAATTGACAGACCTTCAGCAATTTCCCAACGACTCCATATTTCATCGGAAGAAAGAACAATTGTTCCAAGGCATCTGTCTGGGTGAGTCAAACGCTTCTCATATAATTCGACGGTCAAGATAGAACCCTCAACCACATCCCTAGAGTAGCCGTGGGTTACTTCGAGACATTTGAGATGAGTTGAAACTGGCGCACAGGAGCCCATCCAGTTTTCGCCTTTGTTCCTCGCCAACTTTGCTTCTGTCGACTTTCAATACAGTTCCTTCACGACCATTGATGCGGTGTTTGATCGCCAATTGCCTGTGGTGGGGTTCACTGAGGACAATGCTGAAGCCTGAGGATAAGTTGGATAGTTGAGTAAGCCGAGCAGCTGGATCCAGACACTTATTAACATGAACTCGCCTGAGATGCGGACGTGATCCTCGGCAGCCATGCTCTCCAGTGGTCAACTGCAGGAATCAAGTAACTTGGCAGAACTGTTTCTCATGATCACGGAAAACCGTGTGGGTTTCTATGCCATGCTGACCGAAGAATGCGTCCAATCAAATCCCGCGGCACATCCCCATGGAAGACACCTAATTAAAACAAAAGTCGTTTCTAACAAAGCCCGGGTTAAGCTCAAGTTCCTGTGGCCGCTGCCCCTTCGAAGTCCTCGTTCATTGGTTCTGTGTCTGTTGCTGGGGTAGCTAGTGCTGGTAGTGTTGCGCAGACGGGAGCGATGGTCGAGATAGCAATGAGTAGTTTGGGGGATTGGGAACCAGACAATAACATTTTATGGGACTACAGAGTATATTGTCTCAGAGGCTATTCAAGTTGACCATAGTAAATTGGTTGAGTTGTGGGACGATGCTCTATGAAAATTTCATGCTGGGAGTTGTTCTTCCAGCCATCGTTCTGGGCGAATGTTAATATCTGTGTTCGGCTAAGTGTTTGGCGCTTTGCTGTTCAGCGGAGCTGCTGACCTATTGATGAATGAAGGCAAAATTTGATAGAATAGAAATCAATACCTAATATTATCAATGAGAAATTAGAGAACATTATGGGGAAGGAAGAAGCATGCAATTTTGGTTCAAGACAAAAGTCAATGACATCTTAACACTCAAGAAAACCAGCACAATGTCTTTTGCCTATAATGTTAAATTTACTCCCATATCTACTACTACCTTGATTCCTGTTAATCTAAAGAAGATACTTAAATACAAGAACCCCATGTGTTACAACTTAAGCTCAAAGGATTAGAGAAAAAGAGAAACCTTGTATTTGGTTAACATAAGAGAACTCAATAGAGTTCCTAGTACAGAGTAGTCTACTTTTTAATCAACAATTTATTACATGGTGCTTGATCAAAGTCTGTGGCAGATTATCTACAACAAGTAGCCTACAATTTTTGCCTCAGAAGACGGAAACCCCTTCATAGGCAGAGAGAGACACTGTCAGAATTAATATAAATTGAGGAAAATCTAGATAAAGGTTACTCACAACCAACCTACTAATTATGTGTCTATTAGGACAACTGGGTGAAGTCTGTGGGGTTATGCAGAGTTTACAATCTTCAGTGAGTTCTAAGCTATAATTACCAGGTATAAGAAAGCTAAACTCTTTATCAAGACTCAAGTTTTGAATATCACCAAAACCTATAGTAGCTTTTTTCCTTCTCTTGCACACAACTCTGGAGGTAAGTTATGTATCTAGTTACTATGAGCAATAAAGTTAGGACCTCTCTGGTATCAGAGTTGAAGACAGTGGATTTTATTTTCCTTTCTTATTTTATTTTATTTTCTATTCATATGTCACAGTCATACAATCACATGATACATGAAAGAATATAGAAGGCTCTGAAATAATAATGTTATATAACATATTTACTACATGTTAATCTCATATATAACACATGGTCTTTAGAGTAGATTAGATTTAGTTGTACACAGACCTAGATATATTGTACCAAAAACTTCATTGAGTTCTTCTATATAAACTTTATATAAGATTCTTCTTTTGACTAGCCACTAAGTCTTAAGTTGTAATATTTGGAGATTATGAATTCTACCAAACCCCACAGACTTCACAAGTCATTTTAACACCAAGTATATGACTCACCTTCAGATATAACTTCTTTTTTTCGAACTACTACTATGGTTAATTCGAAAAATCCAAACAAATCATTAAAAACTCTAGTACTTCTCCCTAGTCTCTAGGACAGTTCTTAATATATTGGTGAGCTCAGAGACTCACCTAACTTGCTTTCCAGAGCCAGATTTAGAGCTGGCAAATGAGTGTATTCAAAAAGAAGACCTCTAACTTGTTGTATTGCAAAATACTTCTCAAGGAGTGTCTCTGTTTCTTTTGTTTCTAGAAATATCTCTCCTAAGGCTGTAGCTTTATTTTCTTTACTAGAAGATTAAAATAAGAACATGGGTTCAGATCCTAAGATATCTACTATTCCAAGAGTGACTATAAGTAGACTCTTCTTCAAGAAAGTATTTTTTCTTAAGCTTTTCCTATCTTAATGTTACAATCTTAAGCTAGAGCTCAGGTTGCACTTAGACAAAGACTTGAGAGAAGATAAGAGTTGATAAAATTGGTAAAGCATAAGGATACAGAAGAGTATCTATGCTATATATATACTGTTAAGGCATGTATAGTCTATAAAGCATATGAGTCAGAATAACATGAGGAAGTAGTAAGGATGAAGTAAGGCAAGAGCATCTACTACATGAGGTGCTGACTAAGACTACTTTGGTGCAGCCAATCATATCATCATACCCTATGTTCATCTCCATAATGCATCCTCAAGGCATTAATTGTAACAATACCCCATTTTTAGCTTTTATGTCCTCATGAATTTTTAGACCAATATCTCCAGTTCTCCTTCTACATGCATTGCAACTGTCTTCTTGTTGGGATCTATGATGACTTGTTCTCGATTATCAATTGCAATAAAAACGGTTTATGTAATGGTCCCTCTTGAAACATCCTGATTGGATATTCATTCCTTGATGTTTTCATGTTATACTTGTTATCCACTAATGCTGTGGCCACTTCTTTCCAGAATTCAGGATCTTGTTCTCCTCTTGACCAAAGCAATTAATAATATGGTAGTGGTCAGAAAATCCTTGTTTGGGTGGGTAATTTGACAAACTTCATATACTTCAGGAGATTGTCAATTTCTTTATCAACAAAACTTTTCATTGAAATTAACTTGGATACTTCATATAGCTTGATCAATATTACTTCTTCTTCTTCCCCCTTTCCTTTACTCTTTCCTTGTTATTCTTCATCAATATATAATTCTTGAATTTCCCAAATATTATTGTCCACATAACTGTTGTCTCTTCCTTTGTATCAATCTAATTCATTAGCCAACATTCTTTGGATTTGGAATGCCCAATCCTTCATATCACTTTGAACTATATATTGAAGGTCTTCAGATATTCCTGCTATGTTGGTAGCATTTGTCATCCTATTATTGAGGCTTGCTATTAAAATGGATCCCTCTACTTCTGTTATCATTGTATTTGCTTCTTCTGCTATTCTCTTGATATATTTCACCATTCTCTATATGTCAATCATCATTTCCAACCCCTTCAATGTCTTGTGGTATAACCTCAACCAATCTTCTCTTTCTCTTTTCATAACTTAGGCTTGGTCCATGTTGTTTAGCTGTCTGAAAATGTGTGGGTTTGGCAAAGCAGGAGCGGTGGTGTAGTTGTTGTTGTTGTTTACAAGTTGAGAAGACATTTGCTTTGAGAATTCAAGTGAATGCTTTGAGCTGTTGAAATGGGATTTTACTCCCCCTCTTTATAAGTTTTGACTCAAACACCTTGTCCAATAGTCTTCTATTGCCTCTTTTGTATGAGGCAACCCTGTTTCTGCTATCCACTGGTCATGTTCATCTCCATAGCCTTTCCAATGTACTAAATACTGTATTCCCCTTCTACATTTTCTGTGCTTCCTGACTTCTTCTACTTTGTATTCCTCTTCTTTATTAATAATCATTGGCAGAGGTACTAGCTCCTCATGTTGTCCTTTGAACTTTGGCTCCACGCATCGTGTCAGCAAGTCCTCATTGAAAATATTATGAATCACCCATCATTCTGGAAGTTCTAGTTGAAATGCTCCTAAGCCAATGTCCTTTGAGATCTTAAAGGGCCTGTATCTTTTATTATCCAACTTCCTTGAGGGTCAATTTGACTGGATATTCTTATTCTCTAGCCACATATTGTCTCTGACCTTTAGTCCTTGAGGATTCTGCCTTTTTTTATTGAATTACTTCATCATCATCTTCTGTACTTCTTCTATTGTCTTTGTTGCCTATTCTCAACTCTTCTTCATTCCACTAAGAAATTCTTCTACTCATGGGATTTCCATTTGAGCCACAAGGTCACCTTTCTATGGGTGCCTTCCAAAGTTTAATTCAAATGGTGTCCTTCCAGTTACTGCATGTTTTTTGTCATTGTACTGAAATTCTGCTGCAGCTAGCCAGTCTGTCCAATTGTCTTGTTGGTAGTTCATGTAGTGTCTTAGAAATGTTCTTATCTCCTGGTTTATTCTTTCTGTTTGACCATCTGTTTAGAGATGGTATGCTGTTGATAGTTGTCTCTTCGTTCCTAGTGCTTTTGTAAACTCTTCCATAAACTTCAATGCAAATTGTAGTCCTTGATCACTAAGAATCTTTCTTGGTATCCTATGTAGTTTCCAGATATTGTTCCTGTAGATTTTTGTGATTTCTTCCAATGAGATATTTGTTGTTTTTGCTTTTGATTGAATTATCTTTGTAAATTGGTCTACAATGACAAAGATTGTGTCCATCCCATTAGACTTAGGTAAAGGTCCAATTATGTTGATGCTGATTTCCTGCCATGGTTCCTGTAGAATTTCTAATGGATGTAATTCTCCTGATTTCTTCTGGTGCTAGACTTTGTTCTGTTGACACCTAAAGTACCCTTGTATGTATTTCTTGACATCTTCTTTGAGTCCCAGCCACCAGTTATTCCTCTTGAGTAATTCCAGCATTCATTGTTACCCTGGATGCCCTACATCCACCAAGTCATGATTTTCTTTTAGAATTTCTTCCCTGATCTTCTTATTGTTTGGAATGTAGATTCTCCCTTCCATGTATACCATTCCATCTTCTTCCCATGTTAGTCCATCTTCTTTCTTCAATGCTTGGACCACCTCCTTTTCTCTGGTGTTGTTTCTTTTGATTTTCTTGATTATATCTCCTTTGTCCACTGTTGTTTTCCTTCCTATCATTGTGATTTCAGCTGTCATTCTTCTTGTTCATAGTTCTTCCTTTAAAAGTTAAAAGTTTTTGTTATCTTCTTTTGTATTTACTTGATCTTTTCTTAATAGGATATCTGCCTTAGTGTTCGTCTTTTCTGGAATGTGCCATAATGTAAAGTCATGGTCTTGTAACTTTAGATACTACCTTGCTTGTCTTCCATTTAGCTTGTGAGGTTCTCAGAAATATTTCAGGTTTTTGTGGTCCATCCAGATTTTGAATGTTTCTGATGTATTTAGTAAATATTGTCTCCACTTGATCAGAGCTTCTACTATTGCCAGTAGCTCCTTGTCATAGATTTCATAATTTATTTCCACTGGTTGCATTGTCCTTGATAAAAATGCTATTGGTTTCCACTTCCCATCTTGTTCCTGGGACAGCACTCCTCTTATAGTGTGACCTGAAGCATCCATTTCCACTCTAAACTTTCCTTCTCTCCTTGGTAATGAAAGAACCAGTTGACTTGTTATCTTCTCCTTAAGTTCCTTGAACACTTTCTAATGTTCTTTGTCCCATTTCCATTCTTTCTTGCCCTTTAGTTTATTTAGCAGTTTTGCTGTATGGCTGAAATTTTGGATAAATTATTGGTAAAAGTTTGTGAATCCAAGGAAACTCTCCACATCCTTGACTCTTGTTGGTGTCTTCTATTTCTTTACAGCCTTGATATTTTCTTGTTCCATCTTAACTTGTTCTTTCCCTACTACTACTCCTAGAATAGGGATTTCTTCTATGTCGAAATCACATTTTGATCTCTTGAAACACAGGTTGTGCTTTTTGTTGTAGCAACCACTTATCACAAAGACAAATGATCACACAAGCAGTAAATCTCTTAAATTGGATATCAAGTAGGAAGTTTACAAAAGAACTCAATAAGGAGTCTTTGCTAAATTAGAGTCCTATTTATACAAAACATGCCTGGTCCATGCTACCAATAATTAAGCCTACCCTATTATCCATGCTATAATCTCATATTTGTCTCAAGACTACTATGTTGTATACATGTACTCTGACATCATCTGCCAAATCCTTCTACCATGTTCTAGGCCTATGAAATCACATCATGTGACCTGTCATGTGACTCCAGTGTCACATGCCTCTTTATCATCCAAAATAAAAATAAAATAAAATCAATATAAAATCAGAAAAATAAAATAAAATAAAATAAAAATTATTAGTGTTCAAGTGTCCCA
>Ga0157368_1000682_pt1 | contig 15737 bp, 20 predicted proteins | sample AttbisABBM3_FD_113146 | JGI IMG/M metagenome (GOLD analysis project Ga0157368, IMG submission 113146) | Fungus gardens microbial communities from leaf cutter ant in Botucatu, State of São Paulo, Brazil - Atta bisphaerica ABBM3 | ecosystem: Host-associated > Fungi > Mycelium > Unclassified ...
CTCGTAAGCCCGACTCGATCATCTTGTAGTCTCAGCTTCAATTGAAGCATCGGGCAGTACCACCAAGAATGCACATCCTTGTCCGTGAGATCGTCGATCGAGGTACCCGCATTCTGCCGTTCCATTAAGTTCCATTGCTACATCTTCCCGCACCTTGCTCTATACCTCATGACTCATGTACGAAAGCTTACTGCCTCAGAATATTCTCCCCGATACCAACAACCTGACAAATGTGATATTGAAAAAGCAGCTTGCGATCCATCCGTTGCTCATGGATACTGTCGCAGAAACTCAGTCACATTCATCTCTCAGACAGAGCCAGCACAGAAACGTTCACTCGGAGCCGCAGCGTGGAGCCGGCTCCTTTTCACACCCGCGCTAATCGTGCTTTTCTTGTGTACCGGATTTATCAGATATGGTTCTGCCCATCTACCCTTGTCGCATCTACACCCTCAAAATCCAGATCATTACGACACTGGAGCACCTTTTGCGCCTCAGAAGATTCAGAAATTATGGGCTTCTTACGCACCTTACTATTCCGTCAAGGCGTATAAATCTCTGCCTCCAAGCTGTCGTCTGACTCAGGTTAACATAGTAGGCCAACGGATTATTTCTCAGAGGAAGTATTAAATTTCCTATCAGCTGCAACGACATGGGGCACGTTATCCTACTTTTCGACAGTCTGCACTTATTGCCCAAGCATTGATTAAGCTGCAAGCCGCTGAGCGCTATATTGACGATCGTCTCACTTTCATTAAAGAGTACGACTACGATCTCGAGACCGACGACTTACTTCCATTTGGAGAAAATCAGTGAGTTTCCTTTACGAGTTCCCTAGCTTCGCTTTGTATCCTATATTGAAATTTTGAATATTTCGTTACTAATCGATTTGACAACTTTCATATTGACTCTTGGGTCCCTCTCAGAACGGCTGAGTCAGGACGGAAATCATATGTCCGATACAACACACTCGCCAACGAACGTAATATACCCTACGTGCGAGCTTCCGGAAGTGATCGAGTGATCGAAAGTGCGATGAAGTGGATAGAAGGTAACTGCGGTGCTATAACTTGCATGAATTGGCCTAATAGCTTGTTCCTAGGCTTTCGCATCGGTAGCGGTGGGGTATTGGAACCTCCACTTGCTTTGATCATCCCCGAAATTGTATTTTAGGTACAATTGTTGTCGATATTCAAACTGACAGGTAATATTCAGCATGGTTACAATAACACGCTTGAAGACAAAAGCTGCCCCAACGCTAGACATCCCGATGCTCCAATGTACACTTGGCAGGGTATATACACTCGACCGATTGTTGATCGGCTCAATTCCATTGCACGAGGTCGGACTAATAATTCGCCGACTGAGCTTGCGTGGACTGACTATCAGCCTTCTGACAGGATTGCCTGAAAACTTGACAAGTGAAGATGCACAATCTCTTATATCATTATGTGCTCTCGAGACTGTCGCAAAGGAGAAATATAGTTCATTTTGTGACCTTTTCAGTCTATCGGAATTCAAAGACTTTGAATATGCAATCGACTTGGATAAATTCTACTTTACAGGGTGAGTATACCCATATCTTGGCGGCCTCCTGTAATTATTTGGTACAGGTATGGATCGGAATTGGGTCCAGTACAAGGCGTTGGATACATCAACGAACTGTTGGCTCGCTTAACCGACCGCCCCGTTGAAGACCATACTCAGACAAATCAAACGCTCGACTCCAACTCTGAAACGTTTCCTCTGGGACGTGGGATCTACGTCGACTTCTCACACGATAATCTAATGACTGCTGTTGCAAGTGCAATGGGGCTTTTCAGGGACAAAAATTTTATAAGTGGAAGAGTGTTGGATCCTACGAGGCGTGACGATTCTAGAGATTGGTTTATTAGTCGGATTGTGCCATTTTCTGGAAGGATGGTCGTTGAACGGATTGATTGCGGTTCACCTTCATCCAGTCAAGGGATATCGAGGCGTACTATTTCCTCTTGGGCGGAGAGAAGAATGAAGAACGAAGATAGGGCAGTATTTGTGAGGGTCCTCATGAATGATGCGGTTCAGAAATTAGATTTTTGTGAAGGTGTGGACGAGGATGGACTGTGCCCCTTATCCTCTTTTGTCAAGAGCCAGTCTTACGCGAAAGAAAATGGCCAAGGAGACTGGGAGAGATGTTTCCAGTAAATATATATCCATCCGTAACGTATTTTATCAAAAATAGAGGCGGACTCATAACGTCTTGTCTACTAAAACATGTACTGTATGCAAAGATAATGAAATCATCCGTCGGACAGAAGCAACCCATGAAATGTTAACGTGGACGGTGCACACACCTCCATGCACACGACCGCAGTCCATCGTTGACTAAGTATGAATGTCAAAAACGAGAAAGTGAGCAACAAATATGAGCAAATGGCGCCGAAGCGAAACGCAAGCTGGTTTTTAGTCCTCTTGTTCATCAGTCATTTAACAGCAACCGAAGCTTAAACTTTCCCAAGCAGCACGTTACTTGCATTGGCATTGGCAGGTCCTGGAACCGAGCTTGGACTTGATTGATGTGAGTTGGGAGTAGTAGCACCCGTTATTGGTAAATCACTAGCATAGGGCAATTGGATTCCATTCCCAGAAGTTCCCGATGGGGGACTGTAATAACTGAATTCGGCGGAAGGACGTGATGTGAGGGAAGATGCCACAGGAAGAGGAAGTCGAGTTGAATTCATTGTCCCAGGAGTGGACTTTTCCGTAATGGTTGATAATGATCGTGGAGAGTAAAATCGGGGATGATGACCGTATGACATTTGTTGTTGAGGGTAAGGTGCTTGTTGCTGTTGATATGGGAGGTCGACCCAGGGATTAAAATCTAGCGGGGGTCTATAGCTCGCATCACGCGGATTGAGTAATGACTGAGCTATCGATGGTACTTCAACATCCGACATCTGTAACTTGGGACTGGACTGAGAACCGTTTGTATATGGTATACAAACTCCCTGGGGTTGCTGCTGATGACCATAGGTATAGTGAGTCTGGAAAGCTGTCGACTGCTGCGGGGGCAGAGGGGGAATGGACTCGTGGAGAGAAGCATCAGCATTCGTCCAAGCCTCTGATTTGGGGCGCTTCTTTCTCCGAGAACATAGCCAAGCGGCTAAACCGACAACGAGCAGACCAAGAGCTCCTAGAACAGTTCCAAGTGCAATGGGTAGAACGTGACTGGAGGATGAAGAATTGCTACTTGACGCATTCGTCGATAATGCAGCACCTCGAGTAGTAGAAGACAGTGAGCTGGATGAGCCTGGTGTAGAGGATGATGCTGATGACGAGCTGATAGGAGGTGGATCAAGCACGGTATAACTGCGAAACACTTTGAATTGGTTTGGGGGAACATGATATCACTAAAACCCACACTATTGCGTCAACGATAACAAATGGAATGACTGAGCTCCTGGTCATAGTGAGGGTGTGTGTAGCATTCGGCATTGGTCCCGAACTCCATACTACAGCGCTCCTCACCGTTTCTTCTCCGTTTGAAGGTGGGTTTATATGAGTATTGGGATCTGTAAGGTTCAACATCACAGGTGGTTGGTTGTCGAGTTGTACTTGAGTGCCCACAGAATACGGCCACAAAGGTGACATGAAATACACGGCAGCACCTTCGGGTTTGCGTGAGTCAATCTTGCTGCTCCCAGTCATTTGTGAACACACCTGTGAAAGTGACTATGGCATGGGCATTGGGATCGGTTGTCGATAGATGATGTGTACCGCCCACATCAAGTGGTGAACCCGCAGACACCTCCCAGTCTTGGCCGATATAAGTAATCGAAGGGTCGTTATCATCCATCGTTACATTTCGCTGAGCAAGACACCAATATACTGTGAGCAACAGAACAACATAACGACACTGCCTGGACATCCCCGGGGCTAGGATAGACGTTGAGCCGATCCCGCGGCAGGTTGTTTCCTTTAAAATCTTCGTCCTCCGTACGGACGTACTTGGCTTTGATGGTAAAATCAAATTTACATAATTAGTCGATCGTAATCTTTATTGCTGCCAATCCTGTTTTCCAACAGAGTCCAGTCACATATACACTAAGTGACCTGAAACGGCGCTGATCTGCCCTAGCTTCTGATAACTTCTTCGAACACAATAAATACAATATGACAATCTAACTTGCTTTCATCAGAGCGATGAAATACAGAGACTATATCTGGGGATAGTTCAAGTTGTGGTTGGAGTATGTCGTAGGCATCGGCTGAATTGCCCTGAGAAACCACGAAATGACTAGCCGAGTGCTGATGGTCACCCTGATCATAACCGATTGCATGTGAGTTTCTCGCACTCGTCCCAATTCACGTCGTGTTCTGAACGCCAGGACCACCGACGGACGACGTAGGCCACGGTTTGCCACTGTTAGGTCGACTAAGTGGAGAAGATGTGTGTGGAGCAGGTGGCGGGAGGCTACTAGAAGGACCACTACGATCCTGCCTAGCCACAGAGCCACCATCCTTCGCATCACCTCCCCACTTGTAGGAGCTCTGCCGGCTGGAGGTGGTTGACTTTGCTTCAGATGTAGCAGGCTCGCGTCGCCGGAGGCATGGCCAGAGTAATAGGCCGAAAAGTAAAAGGCCGAAAACACCAAACAGTACTGCCAGAACGATGACAATCACTCGATGATCATCTGAAGGTGTCAATGATTCTCCCGGTTCCAGGACAGTGTACCTGAAGAATGCAGATTGAAAACAGATATTTGGTTCATTTCGAAACTCACATGAACCCATCTACGATTGCATTTTGCTGGCCGCGCCCAACAGAAATGCGAAGAGTATGTGTGGTATTCGAAAGATTCTCGACGCTCCATACTACAACAGACCTCCCAGTCTCCGACCCACCTCCTGTGGTGAGAGGTGCATTGTAATCAGTCAAGTCGATGATATTGGTGGGCCGAGAATCTAGCGTCAAAGCCGTGGAAACGGCGTATGGCCATAACGGTGACATAAAATAGACCGCGATGCCTTCAGGGGAATTATCAGCAAACTTGGGCTCCTGAAAGATTCAAGAATACCAACCAGTAAAGTTGATATACGCCTCTGAAGCACTGTCCGTGGTATAAGCATGAGACCCTCCATAGTCTAAGTCATTTGGAACGGATTGACTCCATTGACCGATATACTGGATTGATGAATCATTGTCGTCAACTGTTACGTTTTGTAAGCAACGGATTGAGAAGACTAGATGGGCTACAAGATAGAGCAAGGGCAGAACGCGCATGAAGAAGGGAGTCAACTAGATGAGAATGGGACAGTTGAGCTTCACTTCACAAATCTTCATGTTCATATACAAGCTGCTGTGTGCACAGTGAGCATGCTCATGATCAAGCGAAACGAGGCTTGAGTTTCAACGGGCGTTGTGAAGCTCATGGCAAAAGCGTGGCCAGAATTAGCAGATGATCAGCAAGGAAGAAGGATTTTCTCCTGACCATGCAGACAACCAACATAGCTGTGCAATAGGAAAAGGAGGAAGACCTGGAAAATGTGAAGGAAACAATAGCTGAATTCAAGGGGAGGATGAACATAGAATCATCCTCATACTGACAGTCAAGTCCACCAATTCAGAGAACATTTGGAATGGTCTTCTTGCCGACTAGAGAAACCAGAAACATTCTGCTGATAAAGTGTCATAAGAAATGAGCAAACTCATTGTACCATGAGAAATGGATACAATGGCATAATGTAATAAAACAATTGATCTTTCTGTGGGTCCTAATCATTAAAGAACAAAAACCTGAATGAATCATAACAAGGGGAAAAATAGAGAATGGAAGCCGGGATGGAAAAGATATACATATATCCAGTAGAGATCATAGATATGATATGTCATGGAAAAAATGAGAATTCTACATTGGTCGCAGAGCCAGTCAGGCATTACATCCACAACAGAGCATTCATGGTCGGCGTCGCTGCATCGCCTCCCTCACCCTTCTCCTCCGCTGTGCTGAATCCAAGTAGGCGAGCCATTTCTTCATCCCACTCCCCTTCCAATCCCTCGAGAAATTCGCCATCAGGGTCAAACGTCCTTGCTGGACCACTCTCTCTTTCCCTTAGCTCGAACCCTAGCAACTCATTAGTCCAGGTCCACCGGCGGTCGTCAGTAGCTGGCGGACCCCAGAACGATGTTGAAGGGTACCCGTCGGAATTTGCGAAAGAACCACCCCATACCGTTGGACGAGGAGTATTTTGCAATGAATTGTTGGACTCAGTGCTGGCCGGAGGGAGGTCTCGAAGTTCAGGAGGTGGAGGGGTTAGACTAACTGTAGGATGTTCGAAGAGGATTGTAGATATGTCTGAATTAGAGCCAGAAGTAGCTTCCGCTGAATGCCAGATCGAGGTTGACGTGAATCCAAGCTCGCGCTCAGGATCAAAATCTAATGCACCTCTTCGTCGCCGTGAACGAGCAGAGGGATTACGACTAATGCTTTGACCTCCTGAATCAAACAATGCTGCTGCTGCTTCAACTCCTCTTATAACGTTCGCCCAACGTGCTCTCGCCTGTCCAAGTTCTGTATCTTCTCCTGCATGAGTAGAAGTGATATTTGCGGTTCTCCTGAAATACGTTTGATTGGCCGAAGCAGAATTGGGCTCAAGACGGATGACATCGGGCTCAGGGGAAGCAGTGATCTCGTTACCGAGAACCCTCGGAGATGTTAACGTGGTACCAGGTGCACGGAAATCGATAGCCATTTCCTCGTCTGAATCTGATATCTCAGAATCTGACATCAAGCGAATGAGTGGTGGGGGTGGGGGCAACAACAGATGCGTTCTAAGTCGGGAACGGCGTCCTCGGAAAGTTGGCTCGACAACAGGAAATGCTGACATTCCTGGGGAAGTTGTGGAATGATAGAAAAAGGTGTATAGGTGATAGAGTTCCTCATCAGAATGATCATTTACTGAGTTATGGCTTCCCCGCCGACGGAGGCGGGACTGTCGTAATGATATACGTTCTCGCATACTTTTGCATGGAGTTAGTCGCAAGCCGAGTGGGTTTCCGCTAGAAACGCGTAAGTATATCAAAGATACTCGAAAGTAGATCAACTCACCAAGCGGCGCAGCCAATGCCAACCCTCACACAACCACAAGTCTCCTGCTTAATCATCTTTGGGGATATTTTTTCTTTGGCACAGATCTCATCAAAATAATCTCTCTCAAGAGGGACAACCACATCTGCGGCAGGAGTGTTACCCGCCCACATCGGACGATGACGATGGTAACGGGGAAAAGCCCGCGTATGAATGACAACACCACAGCCATTGACTTTACTGAGCTCAGCTGGTGAATCCTGCGACGAATTGGATGACTGTGTTGATGTTAACTGAGGGAGGACGAATGATGCAAGTGCGGAGTGGACCGACTCTGGATCCTCCTGCGCATAAACTACAGTATCGTCAACAGGACCTCCACAAACCAGAGTATATGGAGTGCTCTCCAAGGTTTGCTTGTCTGACATCGACTCAGTTGAACTCCAACTCCTCAGAGATGCTAACTCATCCAACGCGGAGTGTCCTGTCTGTTCGGATATTGCATGGTTGAAGGACGCAGAGAAAACCATCTCATCTCCTGAGTCGGAGTCGGAGTCCTCAGGATCGTCATCAGGAACCTCTAACATAGGAAGGTGTCTATGGGTGTGACGTAAACGGTTCTCGACAATCGTCCAAGTATGACCAAAAGAGTCTCCGTGCACTGTGTCATCTACGGCCTGCGAATTGATAGTAGAACGCCTACGCTGACGACTGCTTGTCGCAGCAGCCGGCTCAATGCGCATTGCGCCACGACGCCGAAGGCGAGAAGTTTCACCAGTACGAATTAGGTCAGACAGGACGATTGAATCGTCAGAGAGCGACTCTTGGGGCGGTGACGCAAGGAAATCATCGGCGGAACTGGGGGAACGACTTCGGTAATGATATGTGAATGGCATTGAGAGTTAGAGTAATAGATAATGAATGAATGAGCAAATGAAAAAGATGTAGAATAGGACTGGTAGCTATGAGGTTGTCGCCGTTGCTTTTGTCCCTGAGTTGGTGGTGGTGGTGATGAAGAAGAAGAAAGTATATCCATGCCTTGAGTACTCTTGGATGACTAATCCTGTGCAACAACACGGGATTCTCCGAATTTAGAGTCGAGAGGACACAGGCCTCAACTCTTTCTTTGCCCAGTCACGAAGGTCCTTTCGAAGGATTTTACCGCTTGAACTAAAGATGAAAAATGAAGTGTTTCCATTGTTATTGTTCAAGAGAAGCCAACACGTGCCTTTTTGGAATTTCGGGAACCGCCACTACTCCTATAAGAATATGAGTGAACAGCTTCTAGGGGTTAAGTCGTGCTACTCACCACCACGCAAGTATTTGTAGTACGCCACTTGACCTCTCATCCACTCTTCGATAGTTTTTTCCAAGTTCCTCTTTTCTCGAAACGACTTCAGAACAGTCAAGTCATTTGGTACAATGTACGCTCTATCGCCCATGCCCCGTCAGTAGGTGATGGGCGACACCAGTATGATGCTGAGCATCTCACCGTGGAAGTTCATTCTTGTCGAACTCACTTACAACTCCTATAACTCCTACATCTGCTATTGCTTCATTCTCCAGGAGAATAGCCTCTAGCTCTGCTGGGGCAACTGGAAGACTGTGAGCAAGCAGCGTCTCTATTTCAGCATTTGAACAAACCTTGAAAGCCCTTGAATTTCTGTTAGTCGTGGATCCTGGTGAAAGATATCACTCACACCTTATATTTGATCATTTCCTTCTTTCGGTCTACGATATAGTAGTACCCATCGCTATCCCTCCTCATGATATCTCCACTTTTATACCATCGTCCTGGTGCAAAGCTGTCTGCTGTTGTTCTGGGATTATTCAAGTAACCCTGGAATAGTTTCGTTGGCACTGGTCAAGAATCAGGCAGCTACAACTCACTTTCATTATCGTCGGCCCTCGAACCCAAACTTCACCAGGTTCTCCTACAGGAACGTCATTTCCATTGTCATCTACTAATCTAAGCTCGATATTCGGTAACAGTTGACCGATACTTCCGAACTTCCTCTGATGGTCAGGTGGTAGAACCATCTGGGTGGGACATGTTGTCTCCGTAGCACCGCACCCTAGTGTTCGAGAATTGTAAGCACATGGAACAGACTCAGCAGAGTCCCAAATGAAGTGACTGGTACATACCTTGAATGAGTTTCACATCGGCACCTTGTTTCATGAGACGTTCAATTAACCGTTCAGCCACCACGAGTGACAACGGTGCCGCGGCTGATGCTATGCATTTGAGTGAAGTCATGTTATAACGCTCCATGCCTTGACAATAACTTATTATCATGAAGTCCTGAGAAGGCTGAAAAAATAATGTACCTGGATGCAGGCTCAATGTAAGAATAATAGGTGGAGCAAGCATAATGGTTGTTACACCAAAACGTTCAACGTTACGACATAGGCCTTCCGCATCGAAACCATGAAGCATTAATACACATGGTTGTCCCGCCATGAAAGGATAGTTCAAGTGCATAACCAATCCTAATGACACGGTTAAAGCTGGATCTCAAGACGTTCCGAGACTATTCGAACATACCAAAGATGTGGTAGAAGGGCATCAAACCCAACTGTACGTCTTCATCTGTCTCCACATAGGCCCAAACGCTCTTACACATACCCATAATGGTACATACGTTTTTATGTGTCGTCTAAAACAAAGATTCATGAGCATAAAACAGCACATCTAAAAAGTGACTGGCGCCACCTCTACTCCTTTAGGCCTTCCCTGTTGTAGTTACATCAGATACCAAAACAGGGAAATTTATCATGAAACGCACCGTAGTTCCAGAGCTATAACAAATATATGCAGTCTCATTTGCATCTTCCCCATCGAATCTCTCCTCGGCAGAAAGCTCACCGAATTTCAGCAATGCTCCCATCCAGTTATCCGTCTGATATTGGCCTTGTGGCAAATTGTCGTCCCAAAGTTGATCCATTACCCACATCCTCTGGTGAGCCTCTTTTTCAGAAACACCTATCAACTCGAACATCCTCAGAGCTACAGTGACGAGATCCGGAGCAACAAAGATAACCCGTGCTTTACTATCCGTCCATTGCCAAGACAATTCCCGAGGTGTAAGACTACAGCTTGCAAAAGTCGCTCTCAGCCCGGCAGCTAGGCATCTAAGAAGAATTTCATCAGAATCCGGGAATTACTCGGTGCTGCGGCAACCTACCCAAATACTGTGGCGGGCCATGACATTGTGTTTGAGCCAAACACCATGACAGTGTCACCGCGCGTCAACGTTGTGAGCGACCCTGGATCCTGTATTGAAGGGAGCAAAATATGGTTGCGTAGCCCAAATCCAAGCCTGAGAGAGAGATGTTTGAGTTTCGCTCTCGTGATTGATATCCTGGAATCGGCATCGATGAAAGCAGGGCTCAATGGATCATACTTGTGGTAAGTTGACTCCATCAAATAAGTGAAAATGGATTCCTGGATTAAGGGAGTCAGAGGAAGACTGGATCGATAAATCTTGGGTTGAGTAGACATGTTGGGGAGGTCTTTGAAGAAGGAATAAAATGGAGGTAGAGACTTAGAGCACTTCAAAAAGCCAAGATCGAGTAGCGAGTCGTCAGACCGCGATGATAATGGTGTTACAATAGTAAATCTGTTTGCTGTGTACAATTCATCCCTCTTTACTTTATAAAGATACAGTTGTCTAAATATGGAACATAAAAGATACGTCAATCCATGAAATGCGTGGGTAAACACATGTCAGATACCAGAACGACATTTATGAGTTGTCATGAGTCTCGCGTATCAAGTATATATAACCAGATGACCAAACTCAACCCCGACCTGGTTTCCTTGGGACTCGAAATCTAAACCAAATTCCTGGGTCCAAACCTGCTCCCAGCCTCGGCTCTGAAGAATTTGACTTGCCGCTTCGTCGACCATAAACTAGCAAGTTTGTCTTTCTCTTATGTTTCCTAAATATCTGGGTTGCCATTTTGAGTCCGGGAGGTATAAGAGGAGTTCATGTGTTTAGAAACCCGCTTGCTTCTTTGTCTGGCACATCTATGAGCTCATACGGGCTGACAGTGTTTCACTTGCCGCGGGTCCATACACCGGACCATTTCGACGATTTTCGGGCCGAAACTTCCCCGGGCCCTGTCCGTCTGATCTTGTCTTTTGGTTGGGATGAACACTGCCAGAAAAATTTTACAACCTCTTCCTACCGTACCAACACAATGCTGGCACTCTCGACGACATCGTATGATTGAATGCTTCAAAATACAGGAATCTTTCCATGACGCCCGATGTCACTGCCAGAAGTCCGTCTCCGAACTATCTGTTCCGATCATTGCCGGATGTTTGAGATTCATCCGAAAGGTCGCGCATGATTTTTTCAAATGTTACTCGTATTGATGTTCCAAATTATTATGATTATAGGTCCTCTCACCGGCGAGTCTCACGGCTAATGAATATTTATTTAGCGCAGGGTTTTGAATTTAGCCTCGCCTCTCGCCTTAGTCGGGTTCCACTCTAGTGAAGATCCTGATCCGAGTCGGGCCGTACAATATCGAATGCTTCTATAATTGGCCGATCTGTAGTGGTGCTTATAGTAAGCAATGCATGATTCAGTGCCGATCAGGTTATTAGGCTAGAAAATACTACTGTCAGCTATCCTGCGATGTAGGTCAACTATCAATTTCGTGAGAGAGGCTGGGCTTGTCTAGAAAATTTTATCTTGCCAAGATTGCACTGCTGGACTATGAAAAACCAATCGGATACAAAATCCTGCTTAGTCATGTACGGATCAACCTCTCTGTTCCATGGAACCGGTGCGGTGCATCTCCACAAAATGCCCTCTTGCGAGCTATTGCACGATCGTTGGAGTTCGGCAAAACTTGGAATGAGCTTTTGCTCTTATATAGTGTCCCGTTCGCCGCGACTTGGATGTTTGGAGCATACTCATGGACCCAGAACCGTCCGTCGCTAATACTGTCGGTGCACACTTGATCGGCTCGTTCTTTGCAATCTGTCTTTTTGGTGTGGTATTGATGCAGATATATTACTATTTTTTGACTTTTCCTGACGACAAATGGCCGCTCAAACTCTTAGTATGTTCCTTACGTTTCAAAATCGACAACCCAGTGGCTGAAATATACTCAAGGTGTCAATAATATGGTACACAGTGATACACCGTCTATTTTTTATATTGTTCTAAAAAATAAGGTCAGCTTACTTGAGATCGGTCATTCCATCGGAATCGTATATGACGTCTACGAAACAAACATCATCAATGATGTTCGCAGCAACGATGTATCTGAATTCAAGGGCTCCGCATTTGCAACAGCGTTTGGTGGAATAATCACCTTGCTAGTTCAAGTATGTCACTTCTTCCTTTTTTTCTACTTACTACCACACTGTCCTGAAATTCAACGAGTCATTTTTTGCTACCAGACTATACCGCCTCTTCCCAAACCCCTGGCGCTTCATAGGCCCTTTTTGCATCATTCTTTCCGCTGCAAGGCTAGCTGGGAACTTTTATCTTGCTAATCACGCATTTTCTTCCCACTCCTTCGACAGCTACGTTTCGTTCAATGGTTGGCTTATAACGTCTTTGCTATCCGTTGGCGCTTCAATTGATCTCGTTATTGCTTTATCAATGATTTATTATTTGAGACAACAGCGAGGAAATTTATCAAATAGGTTCGTTTCATGGTAGTTGATTCCATTTCTCCCACAGTTCATGTTTAAACCCTCGTAGATGCAACGGAGTGATCGACAAATTGATTCTATGGACATTTCGTGAGTCAAGATTTCGAAAAAGTGACTCGAAAAGTTGACGTTTTTCAAGGTTCTGGTCTCATTCCGAGGTAATCAATATTCAACTAATTTGAAAAAATAATCCGTTAATCACTACCAGTCTTTCTGCATTGGGAATGCTTATTGCCGTACATTTCTTTAAATTCATCAGATTCGCTTTTACATAGACTGACTGCATGACGATAGTTCCAAGTTGCTCCAAGAACATGTAAACCTTGAAATTTCGCTTAGCCAGCACATTTCTCAATATCGTCATTTGTTATATATATAGCCTATTGGACCGCCTTATTCGTCCTCCTTGCGAAACGTAAGTTTAATTCGTTGTCATCTCTCTCTCGTTTTTATTAACTAGTGTGTATTTCCAGTGTATTCAAGTAGCATGATCTCAGCGTATGTATCAATATTTAATTTCTCTAGGTACCTAATCAACCCTCTTGTCAGCCTGAACGGACGACAGCATCTCCGAAACACTCTTTTCCTGACGACTACAATAGACTTGGATCTATTGAGTACAAGATCACAGCCAACTTCCAGGGGATGTTCTCTCACGGTACGTTTCACCCTGGATCTAGAAACAGAAACCAAGTGTGCAATTCGATATAGAGCACCGTCATCAAGCAGCCGAGAACTGCCACTGATGTCACAGCTGATAGTTCTTCAATTCAATTCTCGGTATATCGTTTTGCCAGAGGTATCCTGATGTAGCGGCTAATTTATCTTCAGAAGCTTCCTAGACCAGAGATAATGGTTTAAACCTTAGGGGCGGGAACGATGACCCGAGATCCGACTTCCCGCATGGAAATATCTACCCCCGAGTTTCACAATTGGTTGTTCATATTACTCACTTTTTTGTACTAAAAAATAGGACTACAATCACTTGATAAATTTCACAAGGGATGAAAACATCTCTCACGATGAGAGCGCAGCTGTATCAGGTTCAAGTCCAAAATTACCTCGAGTACTCGATGGAGCATACATAGACCCGCTCATCGCTCCGGCTTCGCTTGCGACAAAACTTCGGCTCCGTAATCCAGAACCCCTCCTCACCCTCAACTCAAAAATGCCAGCGTCCAATGATTGTGCAAGCGCTTCAAATAACTTCCTCGAGTCTTCCGCTCCAAACCCGCCAACAGTCATCGCTTTGATGAGAGCCCTGAATTTCGTGCATACAACACTGGGCATGTCCGTCAACATTCTTTCAATCAGGGCACCGAGTTCCTTGACATCCCGTTTGAAGGGACTCGCTCGCTCTGAATATGGAACAGTCAACCGATCAGAGTCTCCCTTTTGGACTCTCCGAGTATGCATGAAGTTGACAAAGTAATATCTCACGGGATGGATGGACCTATCAAAAAGTGCAACACTGACGGATTGCCGGTGATGATGATGATGATGATGGTCACGACTCCTGAAGCCTTTATCTCGTTCTTGACCCCGCGACGTCATAGTATAAGGAAGTAATGACGCAAATGATCCATCATTTGAGCCTAGACCACTGTTGAGGTCAACCATGAAAGAATTTGGGTCCGAGCAAGAGAGACCAGCGAATTGGTGTTCGTGTAGGAATGATAGCCCCTCAAGGATTTGGCGAAAAAAGTCAATGTATTGGGCAACAGTCTCCATCGGAGGAGCATTGAATTCGTTCAGGCGTTCCATGAAAAGGTAAACGTCCCTTGATGTAGGATCATGTTCAACTGTCTGAAGAACATGTGGACAAGGGTTCCAAGGATCTTGACGGAGATCAACGGAATTAAGGTCAAGGATTACTGAGAGTTCCGTAGATTCGCGAGACGTGCGTTTGATCATGAGAGATAATTGAGGAGGAAGTGAAAGAGATGCGATAGGGTTGGGATCAAAGGTGACCTAGCAGTCAAATGTCAAATGCCAACCATCAAAATGATTCTTAAATGTGGAAGTGCTCACAAAATTTTGTGGGTCAGGATCGTCAAAAGGGTTATCTGCCAAGCTGACAAGATCATCTATCACTGCATGATAGTCTCTGTAGCAACCAGTCGGTTGGTCAGTCAGAAACGTGAAGGAAGGAATGGTCTGACGTACAATATGGATGACGTCATGAACGATAGTGGCGGGGAGGAACAACGAGAAGAACAAATTTTGCCAGGGTGATAGACAGTCCCATGGCCGAATCTTCCAGCCGAGTCAATGTCAAGCTCTGTAATGCGACCTTGGGACCTAGGCATACGTTCCAGGGGATGCCCAAAGCCTGCAAAAAACTCTACCGCCTCCTCAAGCGTAGTGTCGCTCTCAGCTGACACGGATTCGTCCTCAGATGCACAGCCAGCCGACTCTGGACTAGCGGGGCATGATCTCTCAAAGTAGCCAACGTCCGTCTTCTCGCTCTCAGATAAAGAGCTGAGGGTGGGTGAAGCCATACATGAGCTATGTGCTGAAGAGGCTGCAGCAAGGAGATCTGTAGGTGGACGCCATTTGAGCTGCAGAGCAGTAAGAAACAAGCTGGAAATTGAGAAGAAAACAGCATACCATGGTTGGAATGAAGGAGAGCTAATTGTATAATATAACTGTAGAAGTAACTCCAAGGCCAAGGTCTCACGCTGTCTACCTTGTTCCGTTCAGCTGATTCTTACACCGGATCTTGCACGTGCCGTAATTATACAAACCCCCCGGTATTGATATACAAACAATTTCATTTGTCCCGAAGTTTAATTGAGACATCTATATCTTGATATGTGGGCTATCTTTTTGTCGGAGGAGTCGTGGACAAAAGTTTTACAACTGATATCATATTATGATCGTCAGGGCCACACCTGTTCAAGGACTATCTATATATATAAAGAAACGAATTACCAAGTACCTACGAGTGTCGAAGTCCAAAGAGAGAATTCATTTCATAACGCCCAAACACC
>Ga0157368_1000683_pt1 | contig 15706 bp, 11 predicted proteins | sample AttbisABBM3_FD_113146 | JGI IMG/M metagenome (GOLD analysis project Ga0157368, IMG submission 113146) | Fungus gardens microbial communities from leaf cutter ant in Botucatu, State of São Paulo, Brazil - Atta bisphaerica ABBM3 | ecosystem: Host-associated > Fungi > Mycelium > Unclassified ...
AAACTTCTTGTTGAGTTCTCTTGTAATCTCTATGAAACTCTTTGTACTTAAGACTACTTACTAAGTTAGTAGTTGCCACAATATCTCTTAGATTGTTTTATGGAATTACTGGATAATAATATATTATTGCTATATACTCTAGGTACAGAAAATATATTATGAGAGCTTAGTTGGGAACTTTTAGACTCTCTTCCTCTTTTAAATGTCTATTTTCTGCTAATTCAATTTCTTATTTCCTTCTCAATGTCTTTCTAATTTCTACAATGTCTTTCCAAATGTTCAAATTCCCTACAGTTATAATAGTTCCTTCCACAATCTACTTTTATAACTTCTATTATAAGAATAAGTATGTGACATATAGGTAACCTGATTCTCTCATCTTATTGTCTTCAAACTTGTAGTGTAGTAGCCTTGGCTGAATCCTTCCTACTATTATTGCTATTATAACTAGTTGTTACTCTTGGATATTTGTCTTTCTACTTAGTATTGCTTCTTCTCTCTTACTCTCTTTTTTAATCCTAATCTGTTGCTCATTTGTACTATGAATGTTCTATGAAGGGTTTTTATGAGTTTTCTTCTTATTATTCTATTTATTTCTTACTTAAATTTTTTGATTAATGCTTGACCTTTGTATTTACTGCCTTTTGCTACTCTCTTAAATTCTTATCTGAATTCATCCATGGCCCTTGAACCTTGTTCAACTCATTTCAACTTAGCTATCTTTACCAATTTATCATTCTCTCTCTCAAACTTCCTTTTTAGTTCCACCAAAAAATTCCAGCTGATTCAAATTCAAATTTCTCTATCTCTAGATTTTCTAGTATATTATCCTTCCAGATATCTATTTCTCCTCCCTACACATACATTAAGATCCACTAAACTTGCTTCTTTACTAACTCTTTCTACAGTCTCATTCTAATATAGATTTTATACACTTCTACAAATCCTACTATATACCTTGCCTTTCTACTGAACAAAGATAGCTTTACTACCTCTTCTTACCTCTTTCAAAGTTTTTGAGACAATTGCTTCTCTTGTAAATCCTGCCAACTAATTTCTTAAAGTTGCTATCTGCTCTGCTTGTTGTATAATCAGAAGCTATAATTACTCCATTTGGTTGACAGGTTCTTGTTAATTTATTATAATAGTATACAGTAGGGGTAGTATTATTAATAGTGATAGTAATGATAATAATGATAGTAGTAGTAGTATGCTAGTAAAAAAAGAAGATTACACCATCTTTACTCTCTGTTTTGTACTCAGAAGTTGACAAGATCCTCAGTAGATGCTGGTAAGTACTTTTCTTGTTCCATCTCATACTATATAGACTACTAACTACTGCTCTAATCAAAGTATAAACTACTTTGACTTAAGAAAGTTATTTTATATTAGACAAGGTTTTGAGAATGCTTGTCATTCTTCTACATAAACTGTCAGGAACAGACCAGCCACTGAATCAGTTACACTAAAAGTGTGCAATGTCAAGCTTAGCTTTGACATCTGGCTGGTACTATATATATACTTCATACTGTACTCCTGACATGAACAGATCACAAGAAGATCTGTAATATAGAGCTTATAAAAAATACAAGTATACTATTTAACACTGCTTAATAGTATATTTAGACTAAGACTTAATCTTGGTCTCAACTATCTATAACTACACTTTCAACATGTAGTTATTCTCTTCTTAAGCCTAGAATTTAGCCAGTTTCTTTTTGACTAAAGAACTGAGCTACTTTTTGGCTAAGCTACTTTTTGGTTAAGAATGAAAAGAGAGTAAGAGAAGAGGAAAAGCTCTATGCTAGGTAGTTTCAAGAAGATTATTGAGCTCTAATATTATAATTTAACTCTCAAGTGTTAGAAAAGAAAGTATACTTGTATATTGAGTGGTACAAAAAAACTTGATAGAGTTTCTAATACAAGATAGTCTACTTTATATACCTTAGTTATTAGTTATTAGTTTATACATGTTATATATTACAACTTAAGCTCAAGTCTCAGAGTTAAAAAGAATCTTGTATTGGGTTAACATAAGAGAACTCAATAAAATTTCTAGTATAAAGTATTTACCTTATATATACTGGGTTGATAGTCTATACTTAGCTATATCCAACCTATTCTAAAAGCCATGCATTATACATAAGATTAATATGTGGTAAATATATTATATAATATCATTTATTTTAGAATCTTTTATGTCTTCTCAGTATCACATGATTATGTGACTGTGACTATAATATATGTGACCAACATATAATATTATACTATAACCTCTTAAAATAAGAAAGAATAATGTTTTAGAATGTTTTATAATATAATATCACATGTGATAATCATATCTGTCACTTTTACTATTATATAGCTATGTGATCTGATAAAACATTATATTCTCTTAGCTAAGTCCATATAGGAAAAAAGAGAAAAATAAACTATAAAATAAAGAAAAAAGCAAAAATAAAAAATAAACAGATAAAATAACTAAGTCTACTTTGGTGAACTCTGATTTTTGCTAATATTGTTGATAATGACTATCTATTGATGGGCAAGTTTACCTATAACAATAGGCAACACTCAAGTACAGGTAAATCACTGTTCTTGATAAATCTAAGAAGAGATCCAAACATCAGTAGCCAATGAATTCATCCAGGGAATAAGAGAAGCAAGGAGAGAGGTAGAAGAAGCACTGAGGAGGACAAATGAAGCAATGAAAAGGGGAACAGACAGGAAACAAGGGGAAGCTGTTGAGTATAATGAGACCTGGTATGGGTTGGTGGATCAAACATCAACACTGACCGGCCAACCAAAAAACTGTTGTTTAAGAGAGCAGGTCCTTTTCCAGTAGTCGAAAGGGTTGGATCTTCAACGTATGAACTCAAGATACCGAAGTTGTGGAAAAATCCACACCCAGTCATCAATGAATCCAAACTGAAGCCTTATCATTGTCCGACATTTCCCCAGCAACAGGAGACTTCATTAACACTCATCACACTGAGTCAAGAAAGTCAAGAAAGCACTACCCAGGAAGTGGAAAAGATCTTAGACTCCAGAAGATGAGGAAGTGAATTACAATACCTTGTTAAGTGGCAATTTGAAGAATCAACGGTCATCAGAGGGGCAGCTCGACTATGCCAAGAATTCCACAGGAGCCATCTCGATGCCTCAAGAATCCCTACAATCCGGATACACGAGAAGTTGTACAATGAGGTCGCGAGGACACAACCTTAGGAGAGTAAAGTGCGACTCACTCCTTAACCTTAGTCTGGTCACCAGTAAATCCCATTCTTCCAAACACTGGACCCTGGGGTTTCGTAACAATCTCGACATCATGAATCATATCTCGTGGTTTTGATGACTTCATTGTGCATTCGGGCTGTTAAGTCATCATAAAGTTATTTACAGTACACGCGATGAGCACCTGTTTCTCGTTTCACTGTTGTTTGGCCCTAGGAAAGTGCATCTTCGAAATAAAAGAAATTATGGTCTGCACTCAATTTGGATGGTGCGTTGCAAGTGCGGCGTTAGAAGGCATAGAAACCTGAGTACAACAATGCTCATGAAAGATGGTCTGCGGAATGAGTAAACTCGCCTCGAAACGTACAAGATCACGCAACCTGTCATACCCGATAAGCATAGATTCTCGAAGTTCTGCATGGTAGCGTGAAAATGTTACTCATTGCTCAATATGGAGAATTACAAGAGTGACAGTGATGTACAGATGATAACTGATGAGTAAAGAGGTCTATACTACATTAATAGATCTACATAACAATGTCTCAGTAAGCATAGGGTCACGAAGGAAGCAAGATGGAAGGCATATAGGAGAACTGAGCTTCGTCGAACTGTCCTCCGACGTTGAAGGAGTGCAAGTCCTGCGCTGATAACAAGTTTGGCAGCCTGTCAGTCTCGAGTGATTGTGGGTACCATAGTTGTTCTGAAATAAGAGCTGCCGATGTTAAGCTTGAGGGTGTCCCAAAATCTAATGAAGTTAGATTTGTAGTATCGATCAAGGTGCGATGACCGCCAGCGACGCTGATCTAGTAAGTTTAATATTTAGATACGCCGATTTTTAGGAACATTGTTGAGCTTACTATTCTTTTCACGGTCTGCTCAAATAAGGTCATACTATCGTCGGACGTCAACCTATGTTCATTGTCTTTCGATAACATGGTCGATTCTGCAACTGTCGGTGGATAAGGTAATTCTGATGTTCAGATGGTTATGTTTTACTCACGCAACAAGTTTTCAATGAGGCTTGCAGCATTTCGTGTCACAGGTGGTACACTTTCCCTCACGGATCTGCAAGGTGAGGATAAACCGAGGATTGAAACAAGCCAACCTTTCAACATACCTAAATAGCTGCAGTGCATCCTGGATCTCTTTTCTGCGTTGCCTTATCTCAGATTCCATACTATTGTCATGCAAGTAACACAGGTCTACAAATAGTACGACGACCTGCCAGGGCCGATAGGTTAATCTTTACGAGGAAGTCAGTGTCATCCTTGAGACTCACAGACGCAAAACCATATAGTACGGCAATCCACCAACGAAGGAGCTTTCCTCCATGACGATCAGTACCAAGATGTTGAAGGATCAGTTGCGCAGATTTGATACATTGATTGCGAGAGGCAGCCTAAGGGAAGCGATCAGGGACGAAATATCGAGGGCAGTTAAATGATTAGCTCACAAAGTGAGCATCATAGCATCCTCTGAATAAGAACGGTCGATGGAGTTGAAGAAGCTGACCCTGTGTCATGATATGACAAATTTTCTTCTCTATACAAGTAGCCTGGTTGGAGCGGGTGAGCTTCTGGGGATCAGTGGTCACTTGGAAGATATCCTTGATTTCTCCCATTGCGTTGGTGATCTTAGTGTTCATCTCCTGTGCATACTCAGGCTCGTATCCACCGCGATTGATTTCATCGATGACTTGGCGATGAAGTTCGATAAGGCGTAGACGATACAGGAACGAAGACATCTCCTGCGTATAAGGTCAACTAAAGTGTATAGCAAAAGGTAAGTGTAACTGACTGTGTGTATATTGAGCGGCTTTGATTGAACGACATCGGACGCTGTCAGATCGGCGTCATCAATATTTGCAGGAAATGAAGTATGGTTTTGCGCTGGGTGAACAGAGTAAGTGCCCTGATGAGCCATTGCATGGGACCAATCTTCGATCACCTATAATTTGTTCAATTTGTTCAGAGCCAGCTGCTCTGAGAAGAAATGAAGCCTACCAAATTCCACCAGACACGGCGCGCAACTTCTCTGCATATAGAAGACCTCCATTCAGGTGGATACCGACGTGAACCGGTTTCATTTCCCAGTCGCGATAATCCAATATTTTGGGCAATCTTCTCACAGCACATTAGTTGTGAACGTTCTCAACATATCATATCGTCAGGTTCTTACCTTGATTGCAGAGCCGATCAGTGCCCAGTGTGAACTAACGTGGATTAGACCTAGCGTAAACAAGCTAAAAATGATAATCTTACTCAGAGTCATCATGGCTCTGCGAATACATCCCCATCAATCTGTAAGAACTGTGAGATCACTTTTGAGCCCATCCAAAATGTGAGGTGTATGACATACACAATGGTCTGAAGATGCTCAAGGGAGTGACTCGATGTATAGTTGGCATATTGCAAACACGCCTAAAGGAAGAATCTAGCAGAGACTGAGATTGTTATTGACCTGACTCTTACCTGAGCACCGGCATATAAATGTTGCGCGTAGTTAGAGCACGAAGTGTAATCGAGCATCAACTGTTCACACAATTGTGTATCCGCGAAGTGAAAAGAAAGACATAGTGCAATTAGTAAAACCCCAAGGAAACCGACGTTGACCAAGTGATAACTATGTTGGTGGATATGTGCAAGTAGGAAATTTGTCTGGAAAATAAAGGCGATTTATGATCCCTTAGGTGTTTCAGGGTATGCTGCCAACTTACCTCTGTCATGAATGTCGGCACGTGTATCACCTGTATAAAGTTTTCAGAACTAGCGCCGAGCCCTCAACATTCGTAGCTCACTTTAGCATACCAATCCACCTGTTGGACCTGCCAAGAGATCAGCCGATAAGCAAGGAAACTACTATTTCATCTTACATAAAAACGTAAAAGCAGTTGTATCTGCGCCTGAGTCGGAAGCACGCAAAGAATGCGGCGAATTATGTTTTGTGGCGAATTGTCGAAGAGGGACCACGGATGGACGGTTGGTAGGTTCGTCTCCGGAAGTCCTCCACTTCTGCTGGTCGGGGTGTTGAAAGGACTAGCGGAGAAATCATTGGTTGCTCGAGTTCTATTTACTTTGTGCCCCATTGCGAAGTCCTGAGATCGGGCCGCGTGTTAGCTTCAGCCGTGTCACGAACGAACTTGTCATCTACCTCAAGAATCATAGCACTTTCTTCAGCAAAAGTACCAGCTCTGAGTAGACTCGGCGTCTGAGAGAAAAGCCCCCTGCTTCGTGGACGGTTTGAGCTGAGGCTGAGACTCTTTGAGTAGGGGGAAGATGACAGCTCACGCCTCCTGATCGAGCGGGGGGATTCATCGTCTGTTGGAGAACCTCGTCTCGATAGAACAGATATCGTATTCTCGAGCTTTTGAACACGATCCACGAGTTCTTCTATCTTGTCTGTACTCCTGTTGTGCTTAGTGATCAAGACAAGAACTACGTGAACAATGTCAAAACACAGACTGCAACAAGCTTCTATCGACCTCTCGACAGGCTTCACCTTCTCCTCGCAGGATGCAAGGAGTGCATGGGTAGGATTTACTGCCTGTATAGTAGGTGATCAGCAAGGTTTATAAGAATAAGGCAGTAAGGCGAGACCTCACATTTAATTTTTCGTTTGCGGCCTATTTACGCCAGCAGAGCGTGCGTCAGTTTTTGAATAGCGCAGTGCGAAACCACCCACATTGAAAACAACTTTGAATAGGACGTGAGGACACTCGTGCTTCAGCCATATGTGAAGAAAAGCGAGGAAAAGGGGAGGAATATAGTAGTGAGCTAACGCAGTTCTCACACCGCTTAAGAACCACACAGATAAGATCTCGAGAGCCGGTGATCCAGTTTCTCAGATCCGGCGCCAAATAATTTATTGCACCTCCTGAAGAGACGGATTCAACTTCAACCCTAATGCAATAGTAATGCAGTGCTGATCAGGACAGTTCATCGACTGACAATGATATGCTCACAATAGAACGACGTTCCGCGTCAAAGCCCTGGTGTAATGAGACTAATAATCATATAATTTTACTGCTTCATGTCGAAATTTGAATGAACGTCCCTGAACATAGTGACCAACTCGATACCAATTCGATACACTGCATAGCCTTCTACTACCTGTTCATAGCGAATGTCAGGGTTGATCCCCTTCAAGCCCCGACAAGCAATGATCGTTACATAATGGATACCAGTGGTTTACTCGAGCATTGGGCTGAATATTGTACCCGGGTAAGGGTGATCGGCGCAGACCCATAGTGTTTGGTTGTCAGGTAGGTGACAAGGAGACCTGATACACCTGCCAATGTTGTGGAAACTCAACCTCATCCCGAAAAGGTTAGTGTCTTTTCATGAAACTTGGATATATCCGGCTGAATGGTTGAATATCGTTCATAGACATTTATAATCCTTGGGAAAGTGTTTGAGCTGCCACATGCAGAGTCCAAGCGAAATATCAGAGCTTAGCTAGAGATCATTTCAGTGAAGATTCTCATCACAGTGGATTATTCGGAGATGTCTCGTTGAAAATTCCCACCGTCTGCATTCTCCATCAGTGCATGACGCTGTCAACGTATCTGTCAAACCGAGGCGAACGAAATGTTGAACCCGGAACAGATTGTCGGTCTGGTATCTGGGAATGAAAACAATACTTTTTCTGATTTTTATGCTAACCTTGGATATACATGCCAACGTTTCTTTCTCCTGTACCATCCTATGGTAGCACCTAATGGAAAAATTGCGAATACACCCTTCTTTGTCTGAAAGCTCCCCAGACTCTTCTAACATTCACCCCTATAGATGTCTTCTGTCATGAGTCCTGGTAAAGGCATAAGAGGCAGACTGGTCTCATGAGGTAGTTCTGCAGCATCTAGTTAAAGTGTCTCAAATGAATTAGCTCTCTCTAAATCCTCTATCAACTGCACAGAAAGAATGGAAGGCCAGTTCTGGGCTAACTAGATGGAAGTTGAGAATGCTATTGCTGACTCAATTGCACAAAATACCCTAAACATTAATATAGCAGAAAACAAAAACATAGTTCCAATTGTTAGGGTGACTGGGTAAAGTCTGTGGTATTTAGCAGAGTTTGTGATCTCCAGGAAATCCTAAGTTTATTGACTACAGATCATGACAATACAACTTACCTCCAAAAAAACCTAAGAGAACAATCACTTCTTTCTTCCATACCACTATATCATATGGTAGCACCTGAAAGAATCTTAGTAAATACATCCTTTTCTTTTCATCTAAGTACACTGCATAATCCCCAAGAGCCTCTTAAGAACATGGCAATGGACATGGAGATTGATACCCCCAGAGGTCAGTCTACTAATTCTAGCTCTAACAGTTCTAGGGCTTCTTCAGCACATTTGAATGTCTCATCTATTGCTTATGCTGAATGTGTTCAAGCTTTAGCAAACAATCCTTCTTGGACTGAACAAGTTGAAGAATCTGTACTGGAATCTCATGGCACAAACATTGACAACACATGTTCATAGGGATACTCTCTGCTATTCCTTACTCCATAAACCAACCTGCAGATCTACAACTATGGGATGGCAACTTTTGCCTTATTTTGGTGTAAATAACTATTTGGAAAGTGATGCTAAAAACATTGCTTGCTTACTTTATAGGATAGCTGCCTTCATTAAGTAAAGGAAACTTGAAGACAAGACTGCTAGTGATATTCCACAAATTGTAAAATTTAGTTTTGCTGTATGAGATTTTATATTGTCTATCTACAAATCTGGATAAGATAAATTAAATACTTACAAGAATGATAATTCTTTTAAACAATGTGTCTCTTCTCAATTCAAGACCAAGACCCCAAAAAATATATTGGATAACAATCAAGGTTCATCAAATCAAGATAAATAGGCTAAAGTATCAAAATTTCCTCTTCTAATTCCTCCTAGGTGTCAAGTGCAGTTCATACTGAAGTGGAAGTCTGCAGAATGGACTCGGAGATGGGCAGACTTGTGGAACGACCTTGGCTTCAGCTTATGTGCTGCACCATCTGTCTGCTGCATGGTCGCAACTTCAAATGATAGGAAGAAGTCTGAGATAGGAGTGAGTGCTGATTAGTGTGTTGCTGTTGAACACTGGAGATCGAGTTCAATAAGAGTTATCTTCGTCAATTATCAGACTAGCAAATTACAGTGTAACTACTAGTCTTATATACAAATGGAAAGTATAGGAGATACTTGGGGTTTCAGTGTTGAGACACTGACAGGAGTAACTCCGTCATGGAAAACCGAGTCAAATAGGAGTACTTCTGCCATGGAAGACAGAATACCTGGATGGGTGCAGCACCACCATAAGACATGTTGCAAGAAAGGTAGCCACTGTGGAAGGCGGGCTTGTATGTTTTGGAGATGATTTCACTGCAGGGATATAATTTCTGGATGGGTGGACTTGCATATGACACTAGGCTAAGTAAAAGTATTCTGGCCATGTTGAAATTCTTTAAAAAGAATCAAACATCATCTATACCCATCAAACCTACATATATACAAGCTTTATCAAACAATATCAATGACATCATCAAAATCAAAGAATCTTTTCCAAAGCTTTCTACTAACAAAGTTTCCAAAATCCATAAAGTTATTAACAAGACAGAACAGAAAAGAAAATATAAACTCAACATGATTACTAAGGGACCATCAAGAAAACAGATTATTATCCCTATGAGTTCCAACAATGTTAAAAGAAGTCAAATTGGAAGTATCTGTTGACTTTATTTGCTTAGACAACAAAGATTTACTCTTAACAATGAATAAAGTTATAGCTTCTTTTGACCTAAATGTCATTGAAAAGTACTAAAAAGAACTAAATAATGTTGATAGCAACAAAGTCATAAGCCTTAGACTACTGCAATCTAAGTTATATCTGAAAATTCTTGGAATTTCTTACTTTATAGAAGATACAAACACCCTTATCTCATCTGATATCATCAAATATGTTATCAAATCAACATACATTTTCAATGACATTATACTCACATCTTGATCTCATGTATCTCCAAAATCAGATATAGTAGTTATTTGGGTCAATATTTGGGACTTCTAAAGCAGCTTGAATGTAAAAATGCTAATTAATAGATGTTTCAATATCAGGAACCATATTGCTATAATCTATGGAACTAACATAAATCCTGGAGTTCCTTTGTACAAGAATTGCTCAAAGTAGGGTCATACCACTTTCACATGCCAAATTCATAGAGTGAGATATCTAAAATGTAATAGGCTGTATGTTATGATACACATAAGGACTAACATTTTTCTTTTTCTTTTATCTATTTTTTTTGACTTTATATTTCTTTTATTTTGAATTTCTTTTTTCTTTTTATTGACAATGAAGAGGCATGTGACACTGCAGTCACATGACATGTCATAAAGCCTAGAAGGGACTAGAGTGGGCTAGAGCAGTCTAGATGGATGATGTCAAGGAGTATGTTAATTACATAGCTATCTCATAGTGTATACATAATGCACTCATGGATGACACATGGACATTAGGGCAGGAGTAATTATTTGTAGCATGGACCATGTATAACTTATATAAATAGAGCAGCAATTCAGCAGAGACTCCTTGTTGAGTTCTCTTGTGATCTCTACTTGATATCCTACTAAGAGATTTATTGCTTGTATTACTATTGGTCATTGTGACTAGTGGTTGCTACAACACTGTATAAAATCAAAAATTACAGAGATATGACTTGGTGCTATAAAGCCAATTTCAAGACAAACTCCTCTCAACTTGAAGACAAACCTTGTTCACATTTCTTCAAATGAGTTAATTACAAAGATGATCATCAAGTGGACAGTTACAACTGTTCCTTCTAAGAACACAGGTTCAACCATAATTGGCATAATAAGAAGTTCTAGAAGCTCTGAGAAATTAGAGTCAATTCAATTTGCTCAAGCATAGGTGGGTCAAAACAATGATTTTATACAATCTAAGGATTTTTTCACAAAACATTTACAAGAACTATTTTCTTTCAGATATTATCTTAGAAAACAACATAAATTTTGATATTATCCTTATTTAAGAACCTCTGTAGTCCATTATTTAGTCTATCTCTAGCTCATCTTCTGAAAAAGGCAAAGAAATCATTGGTGCTCCTGATTAAACTTCTCATTATCCTTCATGGGTTATCTTCTCAAGACAATTGATTAATAACAATGATCACCCAAGAGTTATCACTTACATCAATGCCAAACTCTCTTAATTATGCTTCTTACTCAGAAAGAATATTATCAATCATAGAGATACAAATCTTGTCTCTTTCTTTAATCATGATATTATTTGCTTTATTATCAACATTTACTCTAATAATCAGCAAACCATCTTAAAATATCTAAAGAATATTAAGGTAAACTTAAATAATGTTCTCATCATGATAGGAGACTTTTTAACATTAAGACTAATAATTGGGATCCATTATATCCTTATCATTCTGCTCATGCTGATATCCTTAGGGAAATAGCAGACTTATTCAATCTAGAGTTATCCATACCTATCAATTAAGTTCCTACTTAATATGCTGATAACCCCAATGATACAAATTTAGTCATTGATCTGATGTTTTTTCAAGCCAATTTCAAAGAATTCAATTCAATAATCATTCCATTTTACCTGATCTAAGGAGTCTATTTAACCATGCTTATTTAATGGTCAGTATCATTATTAATGAAGAATTCATCCAAAACAATCATTGTACTATCATCAAGAATAGTAAGGAAGAAGAAAGCTCAAGAATAAAATTGGTAATATTGACATTACTAATATTTCTGACAGGAAATCACTCAAAATAGTAGTACAAGAATTTGCATCAATTTCAAGCAGTTTTTGGAATAAGTATTCGAAATATGTTAAGATTACTAAATATTCTAAAGATTGGTGAAACAAGGAGTGTAGTAGATATTTAAATGCTTATAGAATATCCAAGATAAGTTTGAATTAGAAGAAATTCAAGGGAACAGTTAAAAGAACAAAACATTTCTTTTTCAATGATAAGATTCAAGAAATTACATCAAAAAACAAAGAACCATGGGATTTGATGAACTGGATCAAAAAATGCAAGCTACCAGCTATAGAAGCTATTTAATTTAACAGATGTCCATGCATCAAACTCAATGATCTTTGACAAGCTCTCCATCAAACCTTCAATTCAGTTCAAAATTGAAATATTAGCATACACTTAACCTCAATTGGAGTGGCTGACTTTTCCACAGTGGAATTCATTAATGCTATTAAAAATTGTAGTAGTTTATCTATCCCAGATCCTGATCATATTTTATGGTGTTATCTCAAAATTCTTGTAACTGATAACAATTATATCACCAATTTTGTCAATATCACAAATGCTTGCATTGATCTCAGTTTTTGGCCTTCACATTTCAAGAATTCAACATCAATCATCATCCCCAAACCAAATAAATCAATATATGACTTTCCTAAAGCATTTTATTCTATAGTTTTCCTCAATATATTTAGAAAACTTATTGAAAAAGTTATTAACAAGAGAATCCAAATCCACTCAATTGCCAACAACTTCATTCATCCAAATCAACTAGGAGGTTTGAAGCAATGTTTTATGGTGAATACTTGATCTATGTTATGACTTAAAGACCTTAGAATTAGTCAAGAAAAACCTTGTATAGGGTTTATACAAGAGAACTCAATAAAGGACTCTGTACAGGATTGTCTACCTTATATACTAAAGCCTCATGGTTCATGCTACTACTTTAGCCTATTCTAAATGACCATGTGTTTGCCTTAAGGTCAACATGTGTTAAACATGCTGTATAACATCATCTTTCCAGAATCTTCTACATCCTTCTCTTGCTACCACATGACTTGTGACCATTACTGGGACTGTGACATGTAACATATGACAGTGTGACCATTATGTCATGCTAGACTCTAACCCCAGTTCCTAGGATAGAAACTAAAAGAAAAGAAAAGAAAAGAAGAGAAAAGAAGAAGAAAATAAAATAAAATGAAAATTAAAAGAAACTTGGGTCCAAACTTCATAAGTCTGACAACCCATCTTATTCATACTAGGTAGATCAAGAGACCTCACACAAGTACTCTTGCTTTCAATATTGCTCAATTTTTTTCTTTACTTAATCATCAACTCCCACTAATGATTTTCAACAAAGTAGGATTTAATCTCAGAATTTCTTCATTCTTTTCTAATTATTTAATTAATAGGAAGACTCAATACATTTGTAACAACTTCATCTCTTCTTCCTTCAAGACTGATGTAGGGATTAGCTAAGAGTCAGCTCTTTCCCCTATTCTTTCTGCTTTATACATTACTCCTATTTTCCACATCTTTAAAAAAAGAATACAAAATCTTCTTCCAAACATTCCCATTTCCATTTCATTATTTTTTGATAATAGATTTTTTATTTCCCAGGAAAAATCTTATGAAAAATCAAATATAAATTTATTTTGTAGTTATAGTATTATTTCTTTTCTTTTTGATTAGTTTGAACTTGTTATTGGACACAACAAATTAGAGATCTTCTATTTCTCTAGGATAACAAAGATTACAATCCCTCTCTGTTAGATCTAGGGCTATTAGGAGGACCTTTTTTACAACCAAAGAACTATTGGAAATACCTTGGTTTTATTTTTGATAGAAAGCTATTTTTCCATTACCATATCCATTTTTACTCTAACAGAGCTTTGTCCATCACAAGAGTATAAAGATATTGGGAAACTTTACCAGAGGTTTGTCACTCTCTTACAAATAACTTCTTTATAGAACATGTATAATACTTATTGCTCTCTATGGCTTCTAACTTTGGTACTACAAAGGGGTACCACTTTTCTATTCTCTTAAAGAGCTAAAAAAGATGCAATGGAAAGCAGCTCTATGGATTACAGACACTTTATACACCTTGCTATTATAGAAAGTTGAAGCCATCACTAGACTCATTCCTATTCATTTTTATCTTAGTAAAATCAGTGGAAAACATTATTTGCAAATGGCATATTTACTCAAGCAGTACACTCTTGATTCATTGATAGAAGATCATCACTCAAAGAAAGCCAAATTACACTGTCTTTCTATAAGCAAATTAACAAATAAACAATAATACAAAATTAGGAGTTCAATTGTTGATTTCAATAGCTGACTTAACAAAGTCTTTCCTGCATTCAATAAACCTCACAAAGAGCTATCTTCTAGTTTCAGACTAGTAGATAATTTCCCTAATTATTATTCATTCCACACAGTAAACTGAAAAAACACTAAAGTCAAGAATGCTTACATATATCTTCTTAACAAAATCTATGATGATTTCATATCTGACCTGAATACTGTCTTGGTCATATCAGATGCTAGTGTCAAAAATCAAGTCACAACTTCAATATTGCACATTCATCAAGGTTGAAATATTATTGCCAAAACCATCTATCACACTATAAGTATTACTTTCACTGAGATAGAACTATTTTCTATCAGATATGGTATCAATCAAGCTGTTCAAGTCTCTAATGCTAAAAACATCATTATTATCACTAACACCATATATACTACAAAATAAATTTTTTATTCATCTTCTCATCCCTATCAATTGCAAACCATTACTATTACTTAAGATCTCAGAACAATTTTTAACAAGAATGTTAGCAATACTATTGCTTTTTTAGATTGTTCCAGTAGTGAAAAATAGTATCCTCACTCAGTAAAAGACAAAAAAACCAGGCAGTTTCATATTAACACTATTTTTCTATGTAAAATACTATAGGATTTTAGTAAAAAAAAAGAAGAATTTAATTCTCTGCAATTGGCAAATGATATTTTAAGCATTGTATTACAAAGGAAGTAATTTTCTAGACTTAATCAATAACAATTTTCTACCCACTAAGCCCACTTATACAAAAGATGGCACTTGGCTCAAGCATTTTGAACATTCTAACACTTTGTATGTATGAGCAACCAGAGCCATTACAAACTATGCTCCTATAGAAGAATACTGTCTTAGATTTTTCCCAAGAGAATTGTTTAAATATCTGTATAGAAACTATCCAATCAAGTCAAAACATTATATTCTCTATAATTGCAGAAGATATAACAAGTTTTGGAATTCTAACAGGGAGTTGCTAAAGAACTTTGTTATATTCTTGGAATTCAATGTAGTGTTATGGGACACTTGAACACTAACAATTTTTCTTTTTCTTTTCTTTTATTTTTCTGATTTTATATTGATTTTCTTTTTCTTTTATTTTTCTTTTGGATGATGAAAAGGCATGTGACATTGCAGTCACATGACATGTCACATGATGTGACGTCATAGGCCTAGAACATGGTAAAAGGACCTAGAAGATGACATCAGAGCACATATATTGTAGCAACCACTCGCCATAACGGCACTCGTAGTTTGCTTACTTCAGCAAAGCTCTTAGTAGACTATCTAGTAGTGGGGATTACAAGAGAACTCGACAAGGAGCCCTCGCTGCATTGATCC
>Ga0157368_1000684_pt1 | contig 15699 bp, 13 predicted proteins | sample AttbisABBM3_FD_113146 | JGI IMG/M metagenome (GOLD analysis project Ga0157368, IMG submission 113146) | Fungus gardens microbial communities from leaf cutter ant in Botucatu, State of São Paulo, Brazil - Atta bisphaerica ABBM3 | ecosystem: Host-associated > Fungi > Mycelium > Unclassified ...
CTACAACTAATCTACCCCAAAGTACATGTGCTTTCTATAAGGCCAACATGTTGTTACCATACTGTATAATATTATCTATTCCAGAACCTTCTATGACTCTTTCTATATCACATAATGATGCAATAGTAACAGTAATAGGTATCACATTTCTGTTTCACTTTGTGACTTTGTGTGACTGTCACATGTGATGTCATACCTATTCTTTTGCCTGAGTCCAAAATAAAAAAAGAGGAGAGAAAACTCAAAATAAAATAAAGGAAAATAAGAATATGAAAATAAAACCAAAAGGAAAATATAATAGAGTCCAGTCTATTGTTCTTGACTCTGACATCAGCAGTTCAACTCCTGGTAAAACCATTCTCTTTAAATGGACAGTTGTTAGCATAGAAGTGTAATATGGCTAAAAGTGCCACTAAGAATAATACTAGTTGCTTAGTTGTACATCCTCATTAGACTGGATACTTTGTAAAGCAGAGTTTACTGGGTCCTTTAGAAATCCCATAAGACTATTAAGACTCTGAGACTGTGACATATAATATAATCCTTAGATATAGCTATACATATAATTTCATATAGAGACTACATGCCTTAAAAAGAAGATACTATTAGGAGTACAGTATAAAATACTTTTAACAGTAGGAGCAATTCTTAGAGCTTGCTAAGTAATGTTGGCTTTTGCAGTCTGAGCAAAGGGCTTGATCTTAAACTTAGGTTTGGAGGCCAAGAAAATAGGAAAAGATGCCATCTAGTGCTTAATAGTTTTAGAGGTTATTATAGCTAGACTAAGCATCATAGCTAAACTAGAACAAGTTGTTCTATCTGTTGGAAAAGAAAGTGCTTATAAAATGAGTGATGTCTTGCTTATAGAGTTAGAAAAAGACATGAAAGAAAGAAAAAAGGTTTTTCTCTTTCTCTTATACTTTTTGTTAGAGACCAGGCAACTTCTTCAGTCTCTAGTACATTAACAGCTATCTCCATATCTGTTAGACATGGTTCACACCAGAGATAAAAGTCTACAAGATGGACTCGGAGATGTGCAGACTTGTGGAATGACCTTGGCTTCAGCTTATGTGCTGCGCCATCTATCTGCTATGTAGTTGCAACTTCAGATAATAGGGAGAAGTCTGAGATAGAAGTGAGTGCTAATTTAGTGTGTCACCATTGAATACTGGGGATCAAGTTCAATAAGAGGTATCTTCATTGATTATCAGACTAGCTATTACAAAGAGGTTACCAGCCTTAAATATATAAAATAACAAAAGAAGTAACTAAAACAGATCTCCAAGCAAGTGTTTTATTAGTGAAACACTATATAGAAGTTCAGATTTGGAGAGGGAAAAACTCTATGTAAAGTCTGAGTAAATTTGTGAAGTTTGAAGAAGATAATTAGACAATGGATATAAATGAATATAACTACAGATTTTGACTTAAATAAAGTGAAATAACCACAGACTTTTGGTGGAATTAGTTCATTATAAAGTACCAAACTACCAATGGAGTTTTGGACACAAATAAGACCAAATAACTGCAGAGATTTGATGTTGTATTAAAGTCAAACATGTCTCAGACATGTTTCAGAGCTTAGGATATAACAATATCAGAAGAAGATGTTGAAACAAGATCAGGACTATAAATAGTTTTTATAGCTTCTATAAGAGTAGAAGTATCAAGTTAAGATAAGACTTTAAAGTAGTTCTATCTAGCTTTAGAAATTTCCTAGAAAAAATTTCAAACATAAAATCTAACTTCTAGAATAGTAGAAAATTAGTTAACAGATTGCTCTTCAAGAGAGTACTTTTTTTATAGTCACTATCTCATAGCTCAGTATTATGAACAATGTTTCTATTTCCAAATTGGGAGGATGACTTAGCTAATCTATAGATCAGATTAGATGGTTCAAACATAGGAACTTGGAGTCTTGAAGTACTTTTGGAGGCATTTTCTTTCTCAAAAACCAAGATTCTACTTTCTTATTGTAGTAACTACTAACCAATATGGTCAATAGCTCACTAAGTAGTCTTATAACAAAGAATCTCATGAGAATTACAAGAGAACTAGACAAGGAGTCTTCAATGTATTTTTACATTATATATTACAAGTCCTACTCTCAACTACATGTATTATCCATAAATCCACTATACTATTACCACAAGATAAACATGCTATAGCCATGTTCTTGATGTCATTGTTCTAGTTCTTTCTACTATGTTTTAGACCTATGATATCACATCATGTGACCATAGTCATGTGCCTTTTTATTGACCAAGAAAGAAAAAGAAAAGAAAAAGAAAATCAAATCAAGAAAAATAGATAAAAAGAAAAGAAAATCAAAATAGAATACAAGGGTTCAAGCACATCATGACATCTCCTCAGTAAATATCTGATCATCCCAGCCCATAGTAATGCTGTTCCTTCAATAATTGAGGCAGGAAAAGTAGCAGAGACCTTAAGAAAAAATACTTTCTTGAAGGAGAGTCTGTCTGTAGTCACTTTGGAACAGTAGGTGTCTTAGGATCTAAATTCATATCCTTCTCCTCATTTTTCCTGAAGAAGATAAAGCTACAGCATCAGGAAAGACATTCCTGGAGGCAGAAGAAGCAGAGACACTTCTTGAGGAGTGTCTTGCAATGCAATGAGTTTGAGGTCTCCCTCTTAAATACACTCATTTGCCAGCTCTATAACTGGCTCTAGAAAGCAAGTTAGATGAGTCTGAAGGCTCACCAATACATTGAGAACTATCCCGGAGACCAGGAGGAAGTGCTAGATTTTTTGATGATTTGTTTGGATTTTTTGAGCTAACCATGGTGGTGGTTAGAGGAAGATAAGTGTACATTATACTGCACTACTTAGTGCCATCAGTTGGCTACACTGTACCATGCTGCTGTGCATTGATTGATAAATTGTCAACGCAGATTCGTGCGGAGGCTTCCTGTCCTTACCGGGAGATCGATATAAGCATAACATTATTATGTAATCAAATACAACCTACCTTTGGCCAGTATAGCATGTTTGGCAGTCCCTCTGCAAATAGAGCTCAGATACAACGAAATCAAGATCTGTCTGTGGAAGGTCTAGGAGAATTGGATGTTAATTGCAGTATATGCTTACAGCCAATGGAGGATCGGACTGTCATTCCAAAGTGCTCGCACGACTTCTGTTTTGACTGTCTGATAACCTGGACAGGTACTTGTCGTTTGCAAACGGATCTTGGATTTTCAGCTGATTTACACAATGTAAATCAGCGCAATCGTGTCGCTGCCCTTTATGCACACAGGCAATTGGAAACTATGTCATCCACGACATACAGACGCGGTTTGACTACCGTAAACATTACCTCACTCCATTGAGATCCGCACCTTCCCAACCGTTGTTGTCTCCGCGGACAGCTGCCGCAATAGAGGCGCGAAATGCAGCTCGTCGAAGAAGGCGAGAAGGCGAGCACGAGAGGCAACGGCGACAAGACTTGAATGAACACGACAAGCTCGAGCTTTCCATTGCCATCCGGAGGTGGATTTATCAACACGAGCTATATGCAAAAGTATGCACTTCTACGACATATTGTTTTTAAGTTTTCCAGGTCTAATTAGCAGGTCGCGTCTAACTCATTCACTAAATACCGCCCATATCCTACACCCGCGCGCTTCGCTGCGTCCTCGGACTTGATTTCTCGAACAGCCACATTTTTAAGGAGAGAGCTTCGGGTCTGGCCCAGCCTTGATGTAGAGGTATGCCTATAAGTCAGACACAGTATCTATCATGAGATTTGCTCATTGGGATAGTTCTTAACAAATTTCATTATATCCTTGATGAAATCCATGGATATACGTTCACAATCGGTGGTGAAGCTGCTAGCTGAATTTTTGGACATGGATACCCATCATGGGTCGGGCAACATACACCTTAATGCGGAACACTTTGCTCATGGTAGCGCACAACCCTAATTTATGTTAATGAACAACTGACAACTGTCATCGTGCTTGCAGAAGTTTATTCATATGTTCGGTCACCATATCGTGACCTTTTTGTATATGACAACGTTGTGCAGGTGTGCCATTTCGCTTTGTGTCATGAAAATTTACTAAACCGAACGAATCAGTATGAATGTCTACCCAACATATCTCCACCATCTGAGAAAGTGCATGAGGGGTCCAGGTGGATGGGTCACTTCGAGGGGCGAATTTCAGGTTCGCCAGCAGGCGATGATAACCCATCTGAACAGCCCGAAATTCCTGGAAAGAAAGGGCTCGAGCACCGAAAATCAGGTGGAATTAATCCCGACACCCCTGAAATGCGGTCAATTGTCACACCGTCATTGTAAGTTGACGCTGCATCTGGTAGACATCTCACTCGATTGTCAACAGCAAGAATCAGTCATATCATCATCTGGGTCATGATGCACCAAGAAGTCCGGCAGAGGATGCCAGAGAACCATCCACTTCTCGGAAGGGGAAAGAGAGGGAGGTTTATCAATTCACAGCACAAAGTCACAGGGTATTTTTATGAGTCTAACATGATACTCGAAGCATTATCTTACATGAGCACCTGAAACGGACTCCTAGCACAATGATGAGTTAAACCGCAGCAGTTCCGACATTATATCTGCGAAGATCATACCATTCGCTCCCAAGGATCCTCATTTTGTCCTATCCGATGACATTATACAGGGACACAAGGTTCGTGAGACTCAACTTGTTGACGAATGCGAATACCATGTACCTTCAAGATAGTCAATGATGCTTCAAATACCCTTGGACGTCTTGAGCCACTGAACTTTGTGCACAAAATGTATCATTCCGAGATCTGATTAATCATTCGTGTAGCGTACAATAGGTCGCTAACTAACACCTGATGAGAATTCTCGCTGTCTACAACAGCGATTATCTCGTCCCCAATGTGTATCAGACCCGGTGGCCGTTGCCACAAGTGATGGACAGAAGACAGCCCAGCGGTACACCATAGATTTTCATAATCATGTTGGAACTTTGTCTGAACTCAAAGGAGACCAATATCTAGTCTCCCAATGCCTCGAGATTTATCAACGAAACAAATTTCGAAATTCAAACCATTCCCACCCCGACCCTCCCGTCATCAGTCCGCGGCGCTCAATGACTCCCACGTCTCACCCCTCATCCAGCGTCAGCTCACTCACCTATAAATAGTTTTTGTCGATCAGCCCAGTTTTATGTCTAATCATGTCCATTACATTAATGTAGTATATAGAAGCGCATCATGCCCACGTGGGAACAGCTTCGCCCTCAGTGATAAACTTTAATTCGAGTGTCCCAACGTCTGTTCAAAATCCCACCAAGCTTCGGTCAGATTTGCATGCGAAGCTACTGTCGCAATTGAGGGAAGAACAGCAACGAGCTGGGGAGGATTCAAAAAACGTGAAAGTTGATGTCAGAGAAGTCCAAGGGCAGCAATCTAGTTATATGATCGTAGACGAACTGGAATCATCACACTGGAGGGTCGCAACCATCACAACGGAATCGTCGTGAATATGATGATGAAACCTGAAGACCCTGCTGCTCCTACTACCAAGATTGTGGATACTGTTGCACTGGAGGAAAGACTGAGGGCCCGTGCACGTATGGTAAGAAGGAAAGTAATTTTGGGGTTTGTACCTCTGTTCACAAAAAACACTTCCCTTCATGTTCTGGTGCCGTCGTAGTAACTTATTACATCTAAGTCCTGATTTGGTAGATCCAGAAGCCCTCATCTCACTGGCAACCGTCTAATTCTGATTCTATCTCAGCAGAGTAGCTACATGTTGGAGCTCATGACTTATTGTCGGCGATGGAGATGCAATACAGATGAGCTCCTTTAATAAAAAAGGAGATCCACAGAATTAGGGGCAATTCGTAAACGATTAGGATTATCATAGAAAGAGTAAAGAAGGACAGAGGTAAAGGCTTCGAAAAACTCTTTTTTGGTCGGACGCTATAGTATTGTTTGATAATCAAAAAGGCGTGAGAGTGGTGTATTTTATGGAGACAGACAAAAAAGATGTGGCAGGTCAGAAATTCTCGCGGGAAGGTGATAATGATGCATCATTATCATCATCCGGATCCTTTTGAGTGTGCGGAGAAGAAGTCGGAGATAAAATATTGGAGGCATACGGTATGAAAGTTTCACGAACAGGATCGTATCGCCCTTCACGAATTAGAGGCGTAGTAGATTCTGCCTCAGATGTAGATAGCAGTACTGTGGACTCGGAATGACCTTCAACAACTCCACGATTCTGAATGGAATCAATTGACTCGTCGTGCATACGGAAGACAGACGAAACTGTGTTTCTTCGAGCTGTTGCAAAGATGGCAGGACGAAGATTTGTAGAGAATGATGAACTATCCCAACGTGGTTCAGGCTGGAGTGCGAACGGCGGGGACAGAATTGCACGGGGATGGCCGGAGGAATCAGGAACTTGGGTAGCGAAGTGAGACCCTTGTGGAGAAACCGATGATCTCTGACGGGAACGGCAAGACTCAGGAGGAGGAAGCGTGATGAAAGGTGGACGTCTCTGAAGGCCCCCGGACACAATGGTATTCCCAGAAGGGGATGTAATATCAAACGACAAAGGGGGTAAAGTCCGATTATTTTGAGCGGTCCCTAGAACTGCTGCGGCTCTATGGATCGGCCGGAGCAGGGGGCTGTACAGCTGGGAGGAGGACCCGGATGAGTCAGATGTATTAGTGGGAGCTGCTCTTGAAGCGATCGCCCTTTGGCTGCGAGGCTGTCCATGATATGAAGAGCCATACAAATCAACACCCGGATAGGCAGGGCCAAGAAGCCGACATGGCTGCTCCATGGCTGAGCTATCACTCGAAGGTTCCGAAAGGTGTTGAGGTTGTCCGTACGGCTGTTGTACTGGGGCGTTATACTTAGAAGAGAGAAGCAAAGTATTTTGCGTAGAACTGGGCACCGTCATAGCGGGAAAGGAGCTGGAATGGTCTCCAAGGGCAAATGCTGGAAATGGACCGTATCTTGGCGAAAGAGGTGCTGATTCATCTGGCTCCCTGCGTGGACGCCTTGCCTTCTGTCGTTGATTCTGTCGAGAACTTAGTAATAAAAACAGAATTTATTCGCGTGGAAGTACCTGGAACCAAATCTAACGTTGGGTAACATCAGTCATCGAGACGAATAGGAGATTTTCCAGCAACTTGCCTGCACTTTGCGGGCGCTCAGGCCGATCGAGCGACCTACTTCTTCTCTCATAGCTGTGCTAGGGAAGCGCGACTGAATACTATACTGAGTGAACCTATACTTGAAAAATAGTACGCTGAAATGGCAGTTCGCACCTGAGCCAACAATGAGTGAAGAACAGAAGCTTGATGAGGGGTTGTAAGGGTGCGTGTCCGTTTCTTCTTTACAGATGCGCTATCTGATTGGGGTGGCCCAACACCTTTTCCTTTTGTATCGATATGGTCATTTTCATTGTCAGCGGTCTGTGAGTCCGAGGACGGGCTTATTGGCTCTTGTGGCTCTCCTTGCTGAAGTGCTGGAAACGCTCTTCTCGGGCGTCTGGAAAATGCCATCGTCGAACTCTCCTCCTGAGGGTCCACAGAGGAATGTAATTTGACGCTATACTGTTGCGATGCCTGCTGAGGGTATTCAGAGGCTGGGAGACTGGAGGAGACTGGTGTTCGGGACTTGTGTCGCGACACTTCCGTGGCAAATTTGGAAGTCTTTTCGGTAACCTTGTAGGCTTGTGAAGTGGCCGAGCCCAGTGAGTATGTGATACTGGTTGGAGGGGAATTAGGAGATGGAGACATTCAGGGTAAAAATAGCGCAAGCCGGAGAGTTGCCTTCGATGCAGTCTCTACGCATCTATACGACAACGCTGGAGTAGGGTTGGAGGAGAAAGATATAGATATAGTAGAGGAAGCAGTGGTTGCAGAGAAGCTGGGGGTAGGAGCCGGTAGACTCATGTAAAGTTTGCCGCTGGGAGAGCCGAGAGGATATCACAGCCAACCAGTTTGATAACGTTAACAACTGCAAACCAATATGATTATCCAGAACCATCTGAGATCTGAAGGCCGATCGAGTAAATATCATGCCCCATTATTAACAGGAACGCATGACCAAGGGCTGATTGTGCCCATTTTAGCCTGTCTTTTGGTTCCAAGTGTTTTATCATCGTATAATCTGGGTTGACGGTTGCTGCTTGCTATATCGCCGTTCGCACAGTATGAGTGGCAACGAACAGAAATGCACAAGCTGTCACATGCTCGTCACGACTGCTGCTGCCCCAAGCCAGTTCAGGGTCTATGGTTTATGAGCGGCCACATATGACCTGCACAATGCACATTGCTCCGATGTCGACTGAATCATGAATCATACATTGCATACATTGCTTCGTAACAATCAGCAGTTGACAGGAGTATGCCCTTTTAATTTCAGGATAAAGCGTGATCGTGACACAACGTTTGTATGACTTGGCAATACAAGTCTTAGGTCTATTTCTGCTCTATACCCCCGAGATAGCAATTGAGCAAACCCATGCATAACTACGGCCTTAATGAAATTACTCGGACCATCGGTCTTCTCAGACCATGTGGTCGCGATGATGGTATTCACGTAGCGGCTTGTACCGACCTTCCGGTGGTGGAGTGTACAGCTATGTATATGACGCTCCTTAATCGCATCGATGATCCACGGTATACAACGCATCGATTAAAACTCTTGCCGGGCTGCACTCGGCGTATACCATCCCAGGTCAATCTGAAGCCTGGGCCAGCTGAATGAAGACGCTCTAAGTCTATAAGAAAGTTATAATGTAGACTACAAAACTTGCTTGTTGCTCCGCGGTCTATAATGGATCTGTGATTGGATGAGGAAATAGGAAAATACTTAAGCCTGGTCTTATAATAGAAGCCTCATACAGTGTCGACGTTGTCTTTGCTAAAAGTCAACTGCAACTGCGAGTCTCCGAGCACTGGTTACGTATTTGGTAGTTGGCAGCTCTTATTGAACCCCTCTTGGTATGAACAAACAAGGACTCGAGGTCAGTAAGCGCACACAGTCCGCAAACGCAAACGACCCTCATCAGCTTATTATTTATCCACTTTAGCCCGGCATTACCTATGGAATGATGTCACAACAAGTCTCTCTATCGCCCGAATTTGGAACCTGGGAGTTTCACTCTGTCAGACGACCAGGAGCTAATTGTATTGGATTTCCTGCTGACACCTAGATTTGGATTCCATTAAGAAATACAGAGGACACAAGAAGGAAATGCAGAAGAGATTAGCAGCTACTTTAAGATGAACCGAGGAAGATCAATGCCACGAGAGAGATGTTCAGTGGCAACGACCTGGGAACGACTTGGGTTCTGCGCAAATAAGTGAAGTGGCGAAAATGATTAGAAGACCTGAGTACTCAAGATAAGACCATCCTAGGTGGGCTTTCTAAGAGTATCCATGAGTCTCGTGGATTCCGAGGCAACCTTAAATAGTGAAAGAAATTGGATGCAGAAGAGGCAGCAGAACTAGGTTGCCCACGCCGCGTAATCGAGTCGGTCAAACAAGCTAAGCAATACCGAAAGAATTTGTTGCGAGGGGTTTTCTCCTTCAATCAGAACAGTCAGACAGAAGTTGGAGTGATGCGTCAGTGAGAAGAGATCGATTGCCCGGGTCTCCCATAGCGAGACAGTGGGACAAGATTCATATCCAAGTAACGTAACCTCAGGGTTGGGGGTGGGAGATTGGAAGGGGGGTCAGAACAAAGGTAATCCAGATAGATTGTAGTCTCCTCGATTTTGTTTTTGAATATGTATCCCCTAGACGACTTCATAGGAGTCTACAGGATACCGCCGCCCCATTACTCATCGGATATTCATTTATGATCCCGTGTATACACGCCACACATACTCTCGGTAACACAAAAAATCCATCACCGTGGACGAATCCTGTCAGTAGTGTATAATCTATCCTGGCATGTACCACGTCTTAACGTAATCTTTTTGGTCACGTGTGAGTCAGAAAATGAGGGGCCTATTAGTCAGCGACTTTGAGGACAGAAAGACACCTGAGCGCAAAGTCCAATGGATGGATTTCTTCTCTCATCCTCCTCTTCTCACAGTCAGGAAACTTCCCTAAATTCTACAACTACAAGATCGGGCCTCACTCTCGTTCTTCCATCCCTCAAAAACCTCAAGGCTACTAAAGCTGCGAAAAAATCGAAAGCCCCTGCTTCTGTCCTAACCTCTTCGGCTTTTGATGGCGAGGTTGCGGAGAGAAAAGCTCCTCGACCTGTGAAGTTAAAGCCACTGAAAGAAGTTCTTACGAAACTCATTCAGCAAATCAAAAAGTATGTAATTATTCATAGGCTAGGACCATGGTCTCACAAATATCTATTTGCAGGAAAGATGACTATGCTTTTTTCCTTGAACCCGTGGATCCCAGCCAGGCGCCAGGTTATCTTGACACCATACGACGCCCAATGGATTTTGGCACCATGACTAACAAAGTTATTCGTGGAAAATACCGATCTCTGGAGGAGTTTGCAGTCAGTTGGCCATTCTTGTGTTCATCTCACCATTGATTCAGCCATGGAACCAGAACGATCTCAAACTCGTGACAACAAATTCCAAGATATACAATCCACCGGGTTCTATATACTACACTGAAGCAGATCGAATCGAAGTTTGGGCACTTGACCATATCGCAAAGGCGGCATCGACGGTGATTCAGTATGAAACAGACTGGAACATTGACATTGAGAAGGACGATGTTAATATCGATGATGATGATGATGATGATGATAATCCTCTTATGTCTGTGCATCTGGATGACGTTGCTGTCAATGGCCGATCACTCTCAGTCGCATCCCAAATGCAACAGTCAATGGGACGGAGAGGTCTCCGGGGCCCCAACAAGAAGAATTCCCCACAAAGTAGAATCTCAGACTCAATTGATAGTGAAGGCAGGCTGCCGGGTTCCAGGGAAGGTATCGGAGCTTTTCCTCCATGTTCAGACTGGACGAAGACTATGGTTGCATTGAAGCTGAAAGGTGCACCTAGTGTACATCGTTCTTCCCTATTTTCCACTTATTTCATTCAGGAAAGCGTTACAAAACTAAAAAAGAGCGTTTACGTATTGAAAAAGAGGGCCCTCCCTACCTTCCTGATGGAAGTCTGGATTATACTGAGAGTGTGTAAATTCTGATCGACGCGATCGATGTTAGCAATAACTTTTTTTTAGTGGAAGATCCTTTCTCATTTTTATCGGCTTTGGTACCTGATCCCTTGACGCGACCTCATCTGATACCTGTATATCCACCCTTGTCAATATTCCACACACCAGTGCCGCCGCCACCGCTTCAAAGTTATTCTGTCTCTGAAAATTCTACTCCTCAGCCTGAGCTGTCTGCTTCTACGTCAGCATCGCAAGTGTTTCGTCCATCAGCGCCCTTTCCATCTACTATCAGCCTCCCCCTAAACTACAACCCCTCATCTATTAAGCTTGAGTTGCCACCTGTGACGACATATTCGAAAAGACGGCATTGGCACATAACTCGTAATCCTCCTGGGCGAAAAGGCAGGGACAATGTTGATGATAGTGAAATAGATGAACCGCCTTGGCATGCCGAGCGTGAAGCTCACCCGGTAGATTTTGGTTCGTTTGCTGTTCTTGCCGGGGCACTTTCGGAGGAGATGAAGAAACGCGGTGCCACATCTGGAGTACTGAAAGATGGAGAAGAAGAACAAGTTATCCTTGACGTGTTGCGAGATGATCTCAGCTTGGAGACTCAAGCAGATAAGTCATTCCCAAACGACAATGGAGTTTCATCCAGCAACCTTACAGGCTCCACTCCCGGGCTTGGCAACTATTTCTCATCTCAACGTGCAGCTGAGGCCGAAGATTATATTCGAGATGTTGTATACGGTGGCGTAGAAGGTTTCGCGTATGTTCGGAGTTTGGCTGAATTTGTGGGATATAGTTCGAAGGAGGTAAATTGTGAGCTCAATTCCTGTTCTTATCGCCCTGATGTGTAGTCACTCCAGGACTCCTCTGCCCCTGTATCGGAACTCGGTCCCGGAAGGTCATTAAACCGATATGTCCGGGGCATTGTGGATGAGCTTACAGAGGGTCGACATTCGTTACTATCTGAAACTGCGAGACAACTACAGAGACAACTAGAGCTCCAAACACACTCTCCGCTAGTTGAACCCGATCCGGATTTTCCACTTGCTGCCCAAACTGCTACATCGCTCAACCTAGCACCAACAGCGACTACTGCGCTTCAGGCACTCTTGGAGATTAGGTCTCAGAAGATAGACATGGGCGCACTTATCAACAAACCTGAGGAGCTCTTCTTGAGTGAAGAGGAATGGGCTGGAAAGGGTCTAAGGGAAAAGCGGAAGGTGATGATGCATGAGGCTCTTGCTCGTAAACGGCCCAAAAATGAAGACAGTGATAGCAGAGCTCTGGAATTTGCTGAAGATTCATCTATGCAAATTGATGGGGACAAAATGACTGATCACTCCAGTTTGGATAATGCTACAAGTGCGTCTAATCCGGAAGCGGAGAGCCCAGAAGAGTTGGCAGAAGTTCTGGATTACGTTGCAGACCTCATTACTGAATTAAATCGGCGTATGAAAGATACGGAGGATAAGTCTCCTCTGCTCATGGAACTATCAGGCAGTCGAACTAGTGATACAAACCTTACCCTTGGAGAGGACGCAGCTATGCGTAATCTTCGACTCAACCTCTTGGCACTTGCGAAAAGGGCTCCTTTAGACACGATCGCCCGTTTGCCCTTGGAATTAGTTCCGGAACACATTCGTCCTTGCATTTCGACTCTGGATACATCGATTGCACCATCTCCTTCGGGTCCTCCTGCGGTTGCTGTGACTCCTGCTTCAGCTGGGACGACTTCTACGTTTTCGTGAGCCGGGTGTTCACTGAGCTTGCACTGGTTCATGTAGCAACCAGAGATGTAATGTAGCTAGCTTTCATCTACGATTGAGACTAACTCTCATTTCATACAGCATATTGATATGCCGTATTGTTGTAGAGCGCACTCGCGGCGAGCTCGGCTACAATATTTTCATATTTTTGACTCATTAGGACTATTACGAGAGGCACACAGGACCCTTGGATGTACTATTTATTCTCTTACAGGTGCCCTTCTTTATTATACATTGCTTTACGGCCAGATCTCGTCGACCTCGGTGATCATCAATTGGGACATCGTGAAGACAACAACAATGTGGTTCGGGGAAACCTTTGATGTCTGGATTCTGTGGGCCGTTGCTTCGTTAAAATTCCCAACCGTTTTGGAGATATGACTTGTGGTTTCCCTTCTGGGCATTCAGCGCTGTTGTAGAAGCATCTGGCACGAGGTATGTAAAGCTATGCTATGTACGATTGAATAGCGGTTGTCACATGGTGGATGTCAGTAGGCGTGTCGAGATCCTTCAATGGCACATGGAGATATGCAAATAAAAATGTATTGAACGTGTCATTTTTCATGTGCTCCCCGAATCATGACCCCGCATCGGACAGTTTCTCAAGTGACCATTCTTGAGGCCTTGTATTATGTGTTACATTGGCGATAATACACTTCAAGATTGTCATTTGTAAGATTTGCTCGTTTACTAATCAATGGTGTTGGAATAACTTTTCGCTCTATAAAGTTCTAGGCTATCCAGTGGGATGTGAATACGGACTAGTTTTGCCTTATCACATCAATTCAAGGAAATTGTCTAAATTTTCAAAAGATTTGAAATGTCGGCTAAGTTCACAAGAATGATCACATAGTACACGTCATGAAAAACTCACTTAGCTTTTAGGCTGATCTGGCTTGTTAGATTTTTAGACAATTTCTTTGAATTGATATGACCAGTCTTATAGTCTCCAAGATTACTACCTCTCTTAAGTATGTTGCTTAGTAGGCCTCATGAATGTCTTGCTCTTTTGTTATTCTTTCTTACTATTTGCATATGATACTTAGGTATATACAGTTTTAGTTACTGACCTAGTGTAAACAATAATTGTAACTTTAACTTGTGTATTGTACTAACTGTTAGTAAGGTTCAGATATTTTCTATCTTCTATTTACTTTTCTATTTTAGAGAATTGCCCTTTCTCACTCTCTTCATTTTTATGTTTCACAAGCAGACTGATCTATACTACTAGATAGATTATTTGTCAATTTATACTGGCTAATTTTATTACTTGAACTATACAATTTTTATTCAATTTTCTCACTTATAAAAGAGATATTTTGATATAGCAAATCTCAACTATACATATAGAATCTATATGGCTGAGTATGTTATTTGAATACTAACTACTTATTATGTAGTTGTAATTTCAAGAGAGAACAGATTGGTGTAGAGAAAAGCAAGTAGGTTACTTTGGTTTGATTATTAGACTGAGAAAAGTATAGAGTATCTATTAGTCTTAAATACTAGATACTATAGTTAAAGTTATAGCTAAGATAATAGTAGAGAAGAAAACAGCTAAAGAAATACTATAAAGACAAACTCTAAGCAGTATAATGATCTGGAGTTTAGGAAATGAGTCACAAGATAAAATACAAAGATATGATCTGTTGTGGAGTTTGACTATAGAGTAGAATTTTTCTTGATTTTACTTTTTCTTATGTTTTTATTTTATTTATTTTCATATTTTGGACTTAGGGTTAGGGTATAATATGATATCACACATGACTATCACAAAATGTCACACAATTCTTATGACACATAGAAGATTCCAGAACAATAATGTTATACAACATGTTTATCATGTCAATCTTATAAATAATACATGATCTTTAGAATATGTTAGTATTAGTCTCACACAAACCAACTAGCTAGTGTGTATAAGGTAGACACTTTGTACTAGAAACTCTATTAAGTTCTCTTGTATTAACCTAATATAAGATTCTTTTCTCAGCTTAATTCTTAGTCTTAAATTATAACATATATAATATTACTAGTTAAACAATAAAGTATGTGATTATAATCATATGTAATAGAGAAATATAAAATATGATATAGTAGAAAGTTCTCTGTTATGACCTTAAGCTTGGCTTAGATTGCAACTTAGGCAAAGACTTGAGTAAAAAGTAGGAATTGAGTCAATCAGTAAAGTGTAAGGATATAGGATAATATCTACAGCTATATATATACCTATTGACAATAAAGAATACATGTGATATCCTTGAGGAAACAATGAGAAAGACACAAGAAAGCCTCCACTACTATATGAGGTACTAACTGAGCATACATGAGGAAATAACAAGATGTAGTAAATAGATGAAATAGAATGTTATAAAATGAGTGTGTGGACAGACTTGGACTAGGGTTAGGGTTAAGTATTATAATTATTAGTCTATAATGGAAGAGAGATAGGAGATAGGCACGTGACCTAGAAGTCATATGATAGAGTCTAGAGTGGTCTAAAAGGACTTACGGTCTAGAAGGATCGAGAGGAGTCTAGAAGAAGTTAGGGTTAGGAGTGACGTCAAGGGACAAGGGTTCCTCATAGTGTACACATGGTGTGTACATGTATAGTGGAGATTAAAGATATGATGTCAGAGCACATGTAGGAAGTATGGTGGCCTTAAGGAAAACACATGTGAATGAGTAATAGGACATGAGGTAGAAGCATGGTGGATGGACATGAGGTAAACATATTGTTGTAGCATGGACCATGATGTAGTAGTATATATAGAGGAGCAATGCAGTGA
>Ga0157368_1000685_pt1 | contig 15687 bp, 7 predicted proteins | sample AttbisABBM3_FD_113146 | JGI IMG/M metagenome (GOLD analysis project Ga0157368, IMG submission 113146) | Fungus gardens microbial communities from leaf cutter ant in Botucatu, State of São Paulo, Brazil - Atta bisphaerica ABBM3 | ecosystem: Host-associated > Fungi > Mycelium > Unclassified ...
AAGGCCAAGGTCATTTCAACAAGTCCACATCACTGAGCTTATCACATGAAGTTTCTACACTCTGTGCATGTCCAAGCCAACTCCATGGACTTTCACCTTCAAGTATGAACTGCATCTAACAGGTGTATCATCTAGAATAGATAATATTATAGTGTGCTCTCAAGAAGCTATTCAATCTATTTACTAGATTTTTCAAGAGAACTTGTTACACAGCATAAGATTTCCTGTTTAGAAGTGTGTTAGCAAAGAAACATGTTTGTAAGCAGATGTTCTTTATCTATTCACTCTTGATATTCTTTCTTCACAAGTTTTTGACACTGACAATGTCCTCTCTGGATTTTTTAGTATGCAGTTGGGAGCTAGTGTTGTTTAGTCCTTATAGCATTCTAATAAAAAATCCACTTCTGCTTGACCTCTATCAGTGTAGCATAAAATTGGACACTAGGTGCTGCTTGCCAGTTTAACTAGAATACTTTATTGTCTTGTCTTACTTGATCTATATATCTTACAGCTTAAACCAGGTAGAGAGGTCCATGTTTTTGAGGTGTACTACTGGTAGGGTGGCAATTTGACTTTGAATATTAGTTTGAAGACCCCTTCTAAACTTGATAACAATGATACAGGGATCTGTATATCCAGCCTCAGTAATCAAAACCTAGAACTTGTCCAAATAATCTTCTACTGCATGACTGCCTTAATAGTATGCTGACTTTTTGAGTTTGTTGATAGCTTCTGCTTTAGCATTCATGAGAAAGAAATAGATGTAGAAAAGCTCCTCAAACTCTGGCCAAGTGGTGATGGAGAAGACTCCAGTACTAAACTTTTCTCTGAATAGGCTTTCTGTCCACTTTACAGCTTGATCACTTTTAAAGAATGCTAACACTCAGAGAATCTTATACTGGATGCAGATGAACTGATCTATAGATAGCCAGATACAGAAAGAGCAGATACTAAGGAAAGTATAGCCCATTTGGCAATTATCTGCAAAGTCTATAGAAGGAGGTACCCTGTTGGTATGAGGGTAGGGCTAGATACTAAAGTTTACAAGTCATAGAGTTGATTCTAAGACTAGTAGATATTAGGATGACTGGGTAAAGTCCATGGGAATTTGTGGAGTTTTGTGATTTCCAAGAGAACTAAGTTTACTGACAGAGTATTTTAATGATACAACTTACCTTTAGAAGAACCTAAGAGAACAGATTAAGATTTCTAGAGGTAACAGACATCCTATGTACTCCTATTATACATTTTATAAGAAATAATAATAATAGTATGATCAGAGATGTCTTTGATGAAAGGCTCTAAAATGTTAGCTAGAAAAGAAAGAAGAGTTACCAGTAGCAATAGGTGACAGGATTGCACTTGGTAGAGGTTAACAGCAGAGAGCAGCAGAGTCTACTAGATAAGCCTCCCAGAATTAGCAGTAGTGTTTGGTGTTCTAGAGAAGGAGAGAACTCCACAGGCTTTAGCAACAGTATTAGGGTGTTATGGTTTTGCAAAACCTTACAGCAAGGATGTTATTGGTTGAAACTTCTAAAGTATACTGGCTCTTAGCCACTTTTCTCAGATAGTAGTGGAGAAGTCTTAAGACTTTTTATGTATTGACAGAGTTTATTGGGCAACCATTTGAAGCAAGTATTATTTGAGAAGTAAGAAAATATAAGAAAGGTCAAGACATTGGGTAGACAATTTATGACTATTAGACCAGTGATACTTTGAAGTTCCAGAGAGAAGATTTTGTTTTACTATCAAGGCAACTGGATGAAGTCCATGGAGTTAGCAAGGTTACTTTGAAAAAACCTAAGTCCTATTGACTGAATGTAATAATAACACCACTTACCTCTAAGAAAACCTAAGAGAATAGAATAAGGTCTTTTGAAGACAGCAACTACCCTAAATACTCTAGAATACATTCCAATCTAGCAGAACAGTGCTGACCAAGCAAGGAATGATAATGTCCAGGTAGTCAGGTACTCTGATAGAAATATTTAGAATAATGGCAAGTACTTATCTGATGGCATATCATATAGAGTATAAGATAAGAATTACCAAAGTACTAGTAGTAGTTGGACAAAATCTATGGAATTGTCAATAGATAATGGATACAGATACAGCAATATAGTAAGGGTATCAAACTCTGCAGTCTTGATGATAGATATTGGAGCAGATAGTCCTTTTATAGCTAAGACAATGGTAGAGCAGAGAATAGTCAAGAAAACACTATAGAGACAATATCTAGGTAATGAACTATTAGATGATGAAATATAGAAGCTTGATCTATACATAAGTGTATATAGATACAGGCTATATCTAAGATTTTATCTGTATGAAAAGCAAATATCTTAGATATCTCAAAAGTTGAAGTATCCTTCTCTTAAGGCTAAACTCTTGAAGCCTAGAGGATGACATAGGAAAAGAGTAAGATTAAGAAATAAATAAGAACAAACAAAGATGAGTTGCAGGAAGAGTAGACTATAACAAAAGAAGAGATCTAGATTTGAACAAATATGTGATATAGAAATCAGATATCAAATCTAGAATATGAGTGAGTTTAGTAGCAGGTAACTACTCAGATTTGTTTTCTGTATCTTTGTAACCCAACCAAATAATCTTGTAAAAGAGTTTTCAAGCTCATTTTTAGTCAAATTTCAAGTTAATAATTTGGGAAATTTCATATTCAACTTTTTCATCAATAATAACAAATGCCAAGAACAGATTGGTATTATAACTTAAGCCCAAGTGCTAAAACAAAAACATACTTATGTATTGAGTGACACAAGAAAACTCAATAGAGTTCCTACTACATAGTCTACTTTATATACCTCTGAAAGTCAGTCTATGTATATCTAATCTATTTTAAAGCTATAACTAAGTCCTTCTAGTAGTTTCTATAATGTTTATCAAGTCACATGACTGTGTAACAGTGACATATGTGACATCACAATGTCACATCATGCCCTTAGCTAAGTTCAAAGAAGGAAAATAAAAAACTAAACTATAAGAGAAAAATAAAAAAAATAAAAAAATAAAATAACTAAGTCTACTTTGAGGATTTCTAATAACTTTCCCAGTTGTTAGAAGTAGCAGGTTTGAGTATGGAGATGTAGAAGACTAAATGGACAAAGTGCATGGAGCCTGGGAAATAGATAGTGAACAATGTTAGAATTTAGCAATGTAAACTTAGTTGTTTCATCTTTATTTTTACCTTTTTTTCTTTTTATGGACTTAGCCAAGAAAGCATAATGTGATGTCACAAACAATGGTCACATCTGTCACAGTCACATAGTCATACAACTTGACAGGACATTATAGAACTTACTAAAAAGTCTTAGTCATAGCTTTAGAATAGATTGGTATGTATGTACACAGACTAATGTTTAGCTAGATTGCAGTAGGAGTTCCATTAAGTTCTCTTATATTACTTAATACATGAGTACACTTTTGTCCCTAACACTTGGATTTAAGTCATAATATTAGAACTTAATAGTCTTCTTGAAATTGCTTAGCATAAAGCTCTTCTCTCTCTTACTCTCTTTTCATCCTTGACCAAAAGGCAGCTTAGTCTTTTATTCAAGAGAAAACAAGTCAGATCCTAGACTTTAAAGAAAGACAGTCATATACTGGAAGTGTGGCTGTAAATAGTAGGGACTGGACTTAGGCTTCTATCTAGATATACTCATCATTTGAGCAGTATCAAAGTAGTATACTTGTAATATTTCTAGTATCAACTCTGTGTTGCAGGTTTCCTCATGATCTGTACATACAGGAGAACAACAAGCATCCTTAAAATCTTGTCTAGTATGAAACAACTTTCTTAAGTGTTAGGTATAGTTCACATTTGAGAGTAAAAGTCTGCAGAGTTTGCTTAGAGTTTGTTATAATCAATATCTCATGTGTTACATATGTTCACCTCATTGCTTGAACATGTATTAGGGGATGTTTCATATTTACTGTACCTTGTGTTTTCATTAGTTAGTGCCTTATATAATAGTGGAGACTTTCTCATGTTTTTCTCATTCAGTTATAGCAATAGATGACAAGATCACAACAGTATTAGTCTGACTTAGAAAGGACATAGCAGAAATTTATATATAGAAGAAAATCAACCAAATAAAAGATAAAGATAAAGTCTAAGACTAGAACAAATTTGTTAAGAAATTAAAACATTGTTCAGTAATAAGAGTAAGATAGCAAATACTAAATAAAAGATTGAAACCTTCAAATAAGGAAAGAAACATATTATAAATTTCATGATAGAATCCAAAATACTAGCCATGAAGGTTGAGACAAATAACATGCATGTCATTTTCTTATTAAAGAAGAATATCAAAACCAATATAATATTGGGATATCTATCTATAGCAGTACTAGAGTCACTTAAAGAGTAGAAAGTAGCAATTACCTCAGTAAGAAAAGAATACAAATCAACTAAAAATATAAAATGGGATCAGGAATTACCTATGAAGAAAGAGGAGTACTCATAGATATTAGAAAGACTAAAGATAATTATAATAAAGATAATCAACCTAGATATTTCAATTGCAATGTATATGAACATATGGTGAAAGATTGTAGGAAGCCAAAGAAAGAGAAAGAAATAAGGAAGTGTTACAAATATAACAAAGTGGGACACCTTGCAAAGAATTGCATGTTAGGACAGAAGATAAAAAACAAAAGCATACAAGAAGTATTCCATAATGAAAACAAAGAGAATAACAATAAAGAAGCAACTACAAAGAAGAAATAATAAAGAGAGGGAATTCGACATATGTATAAATATGAAAACATCAAATAGAAAAGAACTATGGCTTAAGATACTGGTTAACTTAGGATATATATATATAGGTATAGATAAGCAACTAGTAAAGAAGGAACAAATTAAAATAGCACTTTTATTCAGATCATATAAAGTTTATAATACAGAAAAAACTAAAAACAGAAAATTAATTTGATTTATACTACTGGAACTAGAAATCAATGAATATATAGAAAAAATTAATGTAGCAGTAACAGATCTAAATGGCACAAATATGTTCTTAAAATATAGCTGGTTGGTCAAATATGATTTAGAAGTTAATTGGGATAAGAAAACAAGGGAATAGTATAGTTTACAAAATATCTGAAGAAATACAAGATACAGTACCAAGACATCTCATTCAAATCTAGAACCAGGAGAATTATACCAATGAAGGAAACAGATAAAGAATACCAGGAAATAGAAAAGAAAATAGACCTAACAAATCCAGAAGATTTGCTAAAATATATTTAATCTTTCATTTATCTATTCAATAAGAAATTTGAGAAGTTACTAGAAAAATGAAAATAGGGTCATGAAATCAATCTATTGGAAGAAACACTGAAAGAACTAAATGCTAAGGCCTATGCAATGATGTTTAAGGAAGAAAAAGCTTTAAATCAATAGTTGGACAAACAATTCAAGGCAAGATTAATTGTGAAATCAAGTTCAAGATATATAGTATCATTTTTTCATATTCTAAAGAAGAATAGATCTTTACAATTAGTACAAGATTATAGGAAGTTGAACCAGTACACAATAAAGGATAAGATATCACTACCACTAATTGGAGAAGTAATTGACAAACTTAAGGACACAAAATACTTCAACAAATTAGACCTTATTTAGAGATACAACAATATATAAATCAAAGAAAACAGCAAATAGAAGACAACATTTTTAATGAACAAGGAATTATTTGAGCCAAAAGTGATGTATTTTGAACTATGCAACTCACAAGTGACATTTTAACAGATAATGAACATTATATTCTGGAAACTCTTACATAAAGAAGTATTTGCAAACTACATGGATGACTTCATAATACCAGCCAAGACCAAGAAGTAATTAAAGGAAAGGATAATATGATTTTCAAAGATAGCAGAGAAATATAATCTTTGTTTTGAACAGTTGAAGTGTGATTTCAATGTTAAAGAAATACCAATTTTAGAAGTAGTAGTTGGAAGAGGAGAAGTACAAATAGAAAATAACAAAGTCAAGGTAGTTAAGAAATGGAAAACATGAAAAGCTTCTTAGAGCTCACAAATCTCTACAGATACTTTATTAAGAACTTCAGTCATATAGCAAAACCTCTCAATAAACTCAACAAACTCAAGAATAAGAAGGAATGAAAATAGAAAGATAAACACCAGAAAGTATTCAAAGAACTAAAGGATAAAATCACTAGTCAACTGATACTTACTCTGCCTAGAAGAAAAGGAAAATTCAGAATAGAAAACAATGTATTGGGATATACTATAGGAAAAGTCTTATATTAGAAACAAGAAGGAAAATGAAAGTCAATCACATTTTTATTAAGGACAATGCAAGTAGCAGAAGAGAACTATGAGATATAAGAATCTCAAATATTTCAGAAAATCACAAAAACTCAATGGATGACAGGCTAGATAATATCTCAAATTGTAAGATTACAATTTTATATTGTAACATATCTTAGAGAAAATAAATACTCAAGTGAACATATTGTTTAGAAAAGATCAAGTCAATACAAAGAAAGACAACAAAGATGTGATGATACTCAAAGACAATCTATAGACAAGAAGATAGACTACAAAGGCAGAAATAGCAATATTTGAAAAGCAATAAGTAGTAGAAGAAACTACATTACTGGAAGAAATTTGAAAGAACAACACTGGGAAACAGGAAGTACAAAAAGAACCTGAAAAGGATGATAGACAAGTATGGAAGAACAATAGCATCATATATGTAGATGGAAAAATCTATATTCCAAATAACTAACAAATCTGAGAACAAATTTTACAAGAGAACTACAACCTAGCAGATATAGGATATTCAGGATAACAAAGGATGCTTGATCTTATTCAAAGGACATATTGGTGGCCATAAATCAAAACTGACATCAAAAAATATGTTTAAGGATGCTAAAAATGTCAACAAAATAAAGTATAATATACAAAGAAGACAGGAGAACTATATATATTGTAAATTCCTCAAGGACCATGTCAAGAGATTAGTATTGACATTATTGGACTACTACCAAGATCAAATAACAAAGATACTATAGTAGTTTTTATAAATTAATTTACAAAGATGACCAGACTCAAGGTAACAATGACAAATATATCATTGAAAGAAATAGCTAAAATCTACAGGAACAATATATGGAAAATGCATGAAGTACCAAAGAAAATTCTAAGTGACAGAGGATTCCAGTTTGCCTCATAGTTTATAAAACATCTATACAAAGCACTAGGAATGAAGAGAATATTATCTATGGCATATCACCCTCAAATAGACAGACAAACAGAGAGAATCAATCAAGAAGTCAAAGTGTTTTTGCGACATTGCATCAATTATCAACAAGATGATTGGACAGAATGGTTATTGGTAGCAGAATTCCAATATAATGACAAGAAGCATTTGATCACAGGATATACACCATTTGAACTTAACTATAAAAGACACCCATAGAAAAGAGACTTAACTATAGAAACAGAATCTGTAAACTTTCCTTGAAGAGCTGAAAAGAAGTTGAGAAGTAGTGATGTTATCAATAAAAAAAAAGTACAAGAAATGATGAAAAGACAATTTGACAAGAAAAGAGAAAATCCTCAGAGATTAAAGCAAGTAGACAATGTGTGGCTAAAAGCAAAAAATATCCAGTTGAAATGGCCTTCAAAGAAACTGGACCAAAAGCAATATGGATCTTTTAAAATCACAAAGAATATTGGATAAGGAGTATTTCAGCTAAAACTAAAATTACCAGAAGAATGGGAAATACACAATGTATTCAATGAAGACCTACTGACATGATACAAGGAACCTTAATTCAAAGGAAAACACATAGAACTAGTACCACTACCAGTCATTATCAATAAGGAAGAGAGATATAAAGTTAAAGTACAAGATCACTGAAAACAAGGATGTGGCACACAATTCTTAGTATAATGGAAGAGGTACAGAAATGAACATGGTCAATGAATAGCAGAAACAGGGTTACCACATGCTAAAGAAGTGATTCAAAACTATTAGACAAAGCTTTTGAGATAAAATCTATAAGAAAGGGGGATAAAACTTCAAAACTGACATCTCAAAGCATAACTAGCAATCAACAAATAACTAATTTTACAACTGATCTCTCCTCTTCTAACCCATATGTTCTTTGTACTGTTAACAATATCAACCTTATCATCACTCTCAATAGAGAAAAGAAGGATTAGATAAAGAAATATTACAAAATAATATGAGGACTAGAGACAATGGCAGACATTTAATTGCAAATTCAAGATCTCATCAAAATAGCTAATGCAGTCAACAACCAATTGGCTGATATTGTAACTATACTATTGCAAACAGGAGAAATGCATAAAATACAAATTGGTGGAGACATCTACAATATATTAAAGGAATTACAAAATGTTATATACAGAGATATGGAGAAACAAGCATATTATATAAAAGTACTATTGGGTGACAAACCAGATCAATGTAAAAGAAAAGGAGTTGAGATGGTTGATGAACACATTAAAATCTTACATGAGGTTTATTAAGAAGTATATCAAAATATCCCACAAGAAATACCTTAAAATAAAGGAAAATAAAAGGAAGGTGTTGTTCAAGATGAAGAAGTGTTCCTTTATAAACCATATGCTATATCTTCATTTGAATCAAGTGGATCTGTTACTCCAGATACAGAAATGTTACAAATAGAAATTGACAATCTGGAAAAAGCATTAAAAATGCTATAATCTTCTATGAGAACAATGCCATTCTTACCTCCAGCTCATTATAAAACCATTCAAACCAATAGAAAAAAGAACAAATTGGAATAATATAACATTTAAATTCCTCCAACAAAAACATAAGGCAAACATCAGTCATTGAGAAATCTCTATCAATGTATGAACCATTCTTTATAGCCAACTCTTTACAAGGGAAACTCATTATAGACCTAACCAAGAAGATGATAGCAACATACATAGTTGGAGATTTAGTATTAATGGATTGAACAAGAAATTCATAAGGATATAAATACTAAAATAGAAGTATTGTTATAATTGATACCTCATGTATTACATATGTTTACCTCATTTCTTGAACATGTGTTAGGGGATATTTCATATTTACTATGCCTTGTGTTCTCATTGTATATTATCAGTCAGTTCCTTATGTAGTAGTAGAGGCCTCCTCATGTTTTCCTCATTCTTTTCTCATTGCCTCCTCAAAGATGTCTTCTTCTTTCACCATAGTCATTAAGTATATATAGCTGTAGATTTAAGTCTGTATCCTTATGCTTTACCAATTGATCATCCTCTCCTCTCTTACTCAAACCTTTGCCCAAGTTGTAACCTGAGCCAAGCTTAGAATCATAACAGAGTTTATACCAAGTATATAAGAAGTGTGGAGTCATGGACTTTGTAGAATAACTTTGGCTTCAACTTATGTGCTGTGCTATTTGTCTACTATAGGATTGTAACTTCAGGAGATGACCAGAGTTCAAGGAAGTAAGTTTTGATAAGAAATTGTGTCTCTATAAAATACCAGAGTTGATATTTAACAATATTTGATTATCAGACTGGGGAATACAGTGTATCTACCAGTTCTTATATACAAGTATGATATTAAGAAAACTTAGGTATCTCAGAATACAGCTCCAAGCAGAGATTTCAGTGGTGAAATACTAAAAGGAGTTAGATAGGAGAACTTCACCATAGAAGACCAGGCCTGAAAAGAAGTAAACTTTGCCATGAAAGACCAAGTACTCATGGGATTTTGATAGAGGATAATATTGCCATAGAGGACAAATTAAGAATAGATGTGTGAAAGAATAACACCACTATGGAAGATGGACTATTTTCAGGGTTGGACTTAGTATATAACATTAAGTCAAGATAGTTTGCACTTTGATTAGAGCAGAAGTTAGTAATTTAGATAGTTAGTAGATAGTATGAGATGGAATAAGAAGAATACCCACTAGCACCTATCAAGATTTTGTCAACTTCTGAGTATGAGATAAAGAGTGAAAGCAGCACTGTCTCCTCTCTCTTACTAGCTTCTTTATCCTATCTATCCATATTATCACCATTATTATTACCATCACCACCATTACTCTATACAACTACAATGAGTTGACAAGTATCTATTTAGCTGACAAAGTAGTTGTAGCTTCTAATTGTACAACAAGCAGAGCAAATGGTAGTTTTAAGAAACCAACTAGTAATATTAATGGGAGAAGAAGCAGTTATAAGGGAACCTGACTCTTTTGTACTCTCCAATACTAAACCTTGTCCCAAGTTTGCAATGTTGATCTGGCTATTTCAGACATCAAACTCCACAAACAACTCTGTAGTATTTACTACAACAACTCTACTACACTTACACCCTAAACTCTATCTATTAGCTGCCATTACTTCTACAATTGTTATTCCATATTCTCTGCCCTTCTAGATAACCTTCTAAATGTTTCCATCAAAATTTCTAGCTATCTGGTCCCTATTATTCTTTGATTACTTTAGCATAGCTCTGCTAGATTAGAATATACTACAGAGTATTTATGATAGTTGCTATCCTCAAGAGACCTTATTCTGTCCTCTTAGGTTTCTCCTAAAGATATGCTCTGCCCTGTTTCTCATGTAGATAATATAACTTAGGTTCTCCCTAAAACATATACCTCATGTAACTCTACAGACTTTGTTCAGTTGCCCTAATAGCAGTTTCTCTAAAATCATAGCCTTCAGAGAGACATAAAGAGATAGCAAGACTATCTTTGTTCAATGGAGAGGTAGAGCAAGTAGTAGAATTTATGATGGCATGTAAACTATATATAAAAACAAAAATGAGGAATGAGAAGATAGAGGAGGAACAAGTATAGTGGAGATTAACATATATATAAGAAGAATCAGCAGATATTTAAAAAGAAAACTTATTGGAGGAGATGGAAATAGAAGAAGTACAATTTGGATTGGTAGGGAAATTCTTAGCTGAGCTAAAGAGAGAGTTAGGAAAAAGAAACAATAAGTTGGCAAAAGTGGTAAAATTTAAAAGATTGAACAAGATCTAAAGACTATGGAGAGAAGTTTATACAAGAATTCAAACAGACAGGCAGAGGCAGTGAATATGAGGACCAAGCATTGATTGAAGAATTCAAGAGAGAAATGAGTAGACATATTCAAAAAATAATGAAAGTTGAACAATCTCTAAGAAGTATTGATTAGTAGTATGAATGAACAATGAATTTGGGCAGATATTAGAAAGAAGGTAAGAGAGAGGAAGTAAGACTAAGTGGTAGAAATAATGCCCAAGAATAAAAATAAACTACATGTTATGAACTTAAATCCTTAGAGTTGGATAAAAGAACAAAACTCTTGTATTAAAGTAGAACACAAGAGAACTTAATAGGAAGCTCTATACAAAGTAGACTATCTTATATACCTATTCAGATGGTCCATGCTAACTACTGTGCACCCTACTATAAACCACCATGTGTTAGGCATGAGGTTAACATATAGTGTACATGCTGTATGACATCACTTCTTCTAGAATCTTCTACTTCTTTCCCTTATGTTCCATGATCTGTGACCATACCATCAAATGTGATTGATGTGACAGTATGACAGATCATTGCTCTAACCCTAACCCCAGAGTTTTAAAAACAGAAAATGTAAAATAATTTGAAATAAAAATAAAAAATAAAAAATAAAAAAAAATAAAATTGAAGTCCCTTATTTTCACTTCTTACACTACAACAGTAATAATAATAGCAGGAAGATTTTAGCTAAGGCTACTTCTGCTACAAGTTTGAAGATAGTGAGATAAAAAAGTCTAGCTACACATAGACCTAGTATCATATGCCAAGTTTAATTCCATAAATAATCTATTTTCTATAGTAGTATTATCTTCTTTCAAACTTTACAAGTCTTTTATAGTAAAGTTTACTTCTATCTCAACCTCATACCAGTCAGTATTTCTTTGTAAATTAATTTGATCAAATATCTACCTAGCTTAGAACTAGGCCTAAAAACCAACCTCAACTGATATGAATGACTACATAACTATATAGTAAATGAGTAAGTGTTTTAGCATATCTCTCCATATTCAAGAACTGGTAAATACTCTGTAAATCTCCAGTCTGATAATTAACACTAATCTCTAGTGTTAAGTCAACATACTTCTTTCTATCAGTACTTTCTGTTGAACTCTGTTTCAATTTCTGAAGTTGTGACCGAGTGATATATAGACAGCATAGTATATAAGCTGAAACCAAGATTGTTCTGAAAAGTCTATAACACTGCAGACTTTGATAAGTTTTCATACTTATTGAACTCTGACTAATCTCATGAACTTTGACCTCCAAATATAAACTGCTTCTAACAGTATAGTCTATTCTAATAGTATTTTCCCAATACAATTCTTTGACTTACTTAGATTCAAACCTTGTTCTATCTCTCAAGATATTCTTCAACTCTACCCCTCATCTAAGTAAATACCTTGCTAAGGCCTTCTCTCTAAATACTCCATAGTGATCAAAACAAATTAGCCAATAGGAATACTTCTTTCTACAATCTCCAACTTGTACTATTCAAGGTATGTGAACAGCCTTACTTGTCACAAGATCTAGCATTATTCCTATAAATAATAATCTAAACTGGAAGAATGCTCTCAGACCTTCTCAACCTTCTCATTCTTGTCAATACTTCTGCTCAATATACTAGTAGAGTCAACAAACTAATAATCAGCTGGCAGATATGCTCAGTTACATTGCCAATAATCTAAAAAATCAAACTCCTAAGTCTTTCTTGAATTCACAAGGAACTAAAGCTCACACCTTCAATATCTTCAGTAGTATCAAGCTATAAAAGCTCATTAAATTTGCAATGACTGATCTTTCAGAGATTACTATAATCCTGAGGATTACTACAATACAGATATAATAAGATAATATTTTCTCTTTTTGTATCTATATCACACTATTTGGCTAAACACCATACAATACTCAAAGCTACCTGTAATGCTTTCTTATTCTTAATTTCAAACATTATAGTCTTGAGCTCCCATTTATAGATAGCTAATTTGAGTGAGGTTTCTTAGGCTTATACTTTTGTTTTGGAATTTCTTAAGGACTATCAAAAATTGCATACTTATACAAATAGCCATCTATTCCCAGATTTCTTATTACTTATAGTTAGGTACAGATACAATCAGTGGTACTGTAAGGCTAGTCATCTCTACCATCACTGCTGTTACTTGCAGCAAGTTCAAATTTGTTATCTCCACTATTATGTTAGAGGCAAATCACACTCACTGTGTTATTTATAATAGCAGCATAGAAGACAGAACAGAAGAGTGACTTAGTGAGCCAAGTTGTAGAAAAGAAGCTGGAAGGGGTATGGTACAGATAAAACAACCTTGGTTATAATTGTTACATCTAACCTATACATTGTGTGGTTGTAACTTCAGATAATGGGAGTTCAGATGGAAGGATGTGAATATAGCATAGTTCAAGTTGATTATCAGACTGGAGAACAGTATATAGTAGCTATATTCTTAAATATGGAAGTGACAATCTAATGATATTCTACTACTGCACATACTCTGGGTAGTTGGGCATCATAGAGGTTTTTATTTGGACTTCATGGAATTGATGAGAAATATAAAGTTTTTGGTTCTCAGATTGATGGTGATTGGAAATGGAGTGTTATCTACACTGGAAGAGTATAGATGTTGGAAGGTATATAACATATTACTATAGTACTCTACTATAACTCTACTACTACTATATACTGCCAAAATACTGCTGCTGCTGCTGCATACCACAAACATACTACAAGATATCTGCTTCTAAACAAACATCAGCCTCATCAGCAAAAATCACTGAAACAGTGATTAAAATAGTTAGTCTCTATCTCAAGACTGTTGTCACACAATTAGCCTCCTTAAAAATCCTGGTTCTCAAAGTTAGAAACATAACTATTGAAGTAATTGCATAGTAGGTCTAGACCTGTAAATCCTTCTTTATCCATAGAGATATGCTGGTTACTAACCAAGTCAAACTAGCTACTACTATCTTTGTTAACTTGAAAATTTAACAGTAATACTAGATGAATAAGAAGAACTACAATAGTCTCTCCTTTAAAGAATATACTGCTGAATTTCACAATGCCTTTTTTCTAACTGGATAAGAGCCCAAACAGTACTACTGCCTTCTCCACCTTTACCAAAATTATCCTCTCTTCTAAAAATAACAAATACAAGTTTGCAATATCAATGTTTCTTTCATGGAATAGCACATTATCTCACTACACTCATAATACATACCCAGCTAGAAACCCTCATGAATGAGAAACTCTAATTAAGCTTAGAGAGCAAGCTAGTGTCTGAGCTCACAACATTCTAGAACATAGCTGCCATCCTCAGAGCTAGACTCTTACAGAGAATAGAAGCTTCTACTACTAGCTCTAATAAGTCAAAACTTGTAACAAGTATCTAACCACAACACAAGAGGCTACAAAAAATTGCAGAGGTTACAGTAGCTATAGACTGCCTTAAATATCAAAACAAACAACTTACTACCAACCACATAACATCAACAACAAGTCAGCTATATAGTAGAATGCTCTCTAAGCTTACAGACAATAAATGTACCCTCTTGAGACAATATTAAGGCTGCTTTAAATGCCAATATTTTTATACTAAACATATTAGTACCAACTGTATTGCTAGATTTCCCTCAGCAATAGAATATCAAACTCTTACATAATTAGCTGCCTTGGTAGCTATTTCTGTTACTTACTATCCTTTTGTCATATGCCAAGCCCACCCATCTAGAAAACACATTTCCATGGTACATCTCTTGTTAACAAATAAAGCCTACCTTACTCACAACACACCTTATGGCAGTGATACCATTGTCTGGATATTCTGTTTTCTATGACAGAGATACTCCTATATGACTTGACCTCCCATGGCAGATTTATACTCCTGTCAGTGTCTTAACACTGAAATCTCTACTCAGGGCAATAAATATTATACCACTGAAACCCTGAGTATCTCCTATAGTATAAACTTGTATATAAGACTACTAGTTACACTATAATTTGCTAGTCTGATAATCAACAAAGATAAACTCTTATTGAACTCGATCCCTGGTGTTTAACAACAACACACCAAATCAGCACTCACTTCCATCTTGGACTTCTTTTTATTATCTGAAATTGTGACCACATGGCAGACAGATGGCATAGCACATAAGCTGAAGCCAAGGTTGTTCCACTAGTTTGCATATCTCCAAGTCCACTTCATGGACTTTCACCCCTGGTGTGAATCATGCCTGATATCTTTATGATATACTGATTTAGCAAAAAAAAATATTACAAGAGTTAAAATTGAATTCATTTAAACATCTATATAAATATTTAAGAGAGATGTTGTGGACAATGCTGATAAAATATTCTCTGAGTATGTAAAGTTCTATATATTCTATTTTTCTTGGATCCACTCTGAACTCCTTGTTATATCTTTCTCCTATTCTTTTTCCATTCTATATATCAAGCTACTTATTGACACTGGTGCTCAGATAGATTTGATTAGAAGAAATATTGCAGAAAAGTTGGGGTTGAAAATGGTTGAGGTAAAGATACTACAATATGTAATCAGATGTTTTGGGAGGGAGACTTCTGAAAAGCTGCAGTATA
>Ga0157368_1000688_pt1 | contig 15664 bp, 16 predicted proteins | sample AttbisABBM3_FD_113146 | JGI IMG/M metagenome (GOLD analysis project Ga0157368, IMG submission 113146) | Fungus gardens microbial communities from leaf cutter ant in Botucatu, State of São Paulo, Brazil - Atta bisphaerica ABBM3 | ecosystem: Host-associated > Fungi > Mycelium > Unclassified ...
CCCCTCACCGCTGATGAGTTCATAGCCTGCAGCGTGTGCCACTCGCTCGACGTGGAGCCCCTGCAGATCGTCGATCAGCCAGCACCTGGTCCCTTCCATGACACCACCGTCGTCTTCCGCGTCGCCGGCTCCCGCAACGATGCGGCAGGGCTGATCAAGACCCTGGATCTGCTGTTCAAGGACGATGGTCTGGCCGAGATCGTTGCCATTGAGTCGGGCAACCAGCTCCAGCACCGGGCGGGAGGCCAATGACATGCTCTCCCATCACACCCCTGAGCAGGATCTCCCTTCTCATAACGATCGCGAACGTGACCGGCAGAGGCTGGATGCAGCGCTGAACGACTTCCTGGCCAAAGGTGGCCAAGTCGTCGAAGTGAAGCCGACCGAGCGCGCCGTCGGCGGCCCTAGCTTCGTCATCAGCGCGCAGCGCGAGGAGCTGCGCCAGCTCGCCGAGGCCAAGCAGGCCCCCGAAGTTTCCGATGAAGACCTGGTGCGGCTCCTTCGAGCCCGCGCCTTGCTCGGGGATACCCTTCGCACCGCGTCCAAGCGCCTGCAGCAGCCCCTGGAACGCTGTCATGCCGTCGCCCGGGCGCATCGCCTGCCTTTCAAAGTGGGGTACGTGAAAGGGGGTAGCCGTACATGACGACGCCCGCCCATGCGCTACGCGGTGCCAACAAGAACCTGCAGGACCTGGTGGCGTTCGCCCTGGACGAGGGCTGGATCGTCGCCCGTACCAAGGGCGGCCACGTCAAGTTCTTGAAAGTTGGCTACTGCCCCATTTTCACGTCTTTCACGCCCAGCGACCGCCGCGCCGGCCTCAATGCCCGCGCCCAGCTGCGCCGTGCCCAGCCTATGAACGAATTGGACCAGACCCTATGACTACCGCAACCAAGCGCAAGCCATCTGTACGGAAATCTGCAACAGAGGATGAGAAGTTCGTCGTCCGCTTTCCCAAGGGACTGCGTCCCCAGATCGCCGAGGCGGCCAAGCAGGCACATCGCTCGATGAACGCCGAGATCATCAGCCGCATGGGCCGCACGCTCGAGCTCGAGGATGAGGTCTTTCGTCTGCAGCGCGTTATCGACCAACTGCTGGCCGCCAATGATGAGCCCAGCCGGCCCGCAACTCGTGCTGCTCAGGAGATCCACGCATGAGCAAGCCCAGCAACAAAGCAGTCACTCAGCGCCTGCTGGCCGGCGGCTTTCCCGGATCCAGCGCTCCTGTCGCACGCCTGGCGGATCCCATCAAGGAAACGCCCATGGTCCTGACGTTAGACGAGATGGCGCCTTACGACCACAACCCCAGGACAACCCGGAATCCTCTCTATGATGAGATCAAGGAGTCCATCAGGGCCCGGGGACTGGATCAGCCTCCACCTGTAACCAGGCGCCCGGGTGAAGAGAAATTCATCATTCGTACTGGTGGTAACACGCGTCTGGAAATTCTCAATGATCTTTGGAGGGAGACCAAAGACGAGCGGTACTACCGTGTCCATTGTCTCTTTCGTCCTTGGTCTGACCGCGGTGAGATCGTCTCGCTAACTGGTCATCTGGCTGAGAATGATCTACGCGGTAACCTGATGTTCATTGAGCGTGCTGTGCACCTAGAGGCCATCAAGCAGCATTACCTGATGGAGTCTGGTGGATCTCTTTCCCTCCGAGAGTTTTCCCGCAAACTCAAAGAAGACGGTTACTCCATCTCGCACTCGCATCTTTCCAAAATGCAGGAGGCGGTGCGGATCCTGCTGCCGGCAGTACCTAGTCTCCTCTATTCAGGGTTAGGAAAGCCCCAGATCGAGAAAATTCTTGCGCTTCGTAGTGCGGCCTTGCAAGCCTGGTGCAAGTACAAAGGAACGGAAGACGATTTCTACATCCTTTTTCAGGAGGTGTTGAACAACTTCGATGGCCATACCGACAACTTCGTATTCGAGTCCATCCAGGATGAGCTGATCGGCCAGATCCGTAGGGCTCTCGATGTCGGCTATGAAGAAGTCCTTGGGGCGATCCTTGACCATCAAGACAGCAGCCGCCGCTCGCAGCTCGTGGGGGTGCAGGTGCCCGATGGCCAGGCTCCACAGGTTCCTGCTACCAGTGCTATAGCCTCCGCCCCTGGCAACAGCCCCCCGCTCAAACAATCACCTGAAACGCCCAGCAAGCAGAAGCAGGGAGCTGCCTCCCCTTCCACACCACCGCCACTGCCTGAGCGTACGGGTGGTTCAGGCGCAATCGACACCACTCCGCTGCAGCACACTCCGCCGGATCCCGAGCAGCTCTCCGAGGAAGAACGTGCCGCTCGCCTGAACGGCCACATCGTCACGCCCGATGGCATCGGCCAGAAGGTAAGGGACGTTCAGCGCCGCATTGCGGCCGAACACGGCGAGACCCTGCCTGACTTCAACAGTGATGCCCTGCGCGCGATCCCTGTTCAGGCCGGCGGCCTGCATGCCATCTCGGACGTCTGGTACATCGAACGCAACACTGATACCCCAGATGAGTTGCGCAAGGTCCTGCGAGCGCTGGTCTTCGAAATTGCCCAGCTGTGCGACGTTCCAGGTGAGCTGCTCAAGCCCACCGATTTCGCACTTGGCTTTACGCTTTCTACCCCTCAGTCAGAGCTGACCGCACGCGGAACAACGTCTTGGCAATTCCTGCAGTCGTTGACCGGCATGTACAGCTACGTGGTGTCGCGTGATCCAGACACTGCCGAGGAGCTCAAGGCAAGCATCGCGGAAGAGAACGCGACCTTTGCCCTGAACCTGGGCCAGTTGCTTCTTGGCGATCCCCTTTTCGATAGCAAGCCAGCCAGCACCGAAGGCCGCATGACCGATGCCGCCGTCGTGAAGCTGTTCCGGGTGATCCGTCTCGCCCGCCGGCTGATCGAACTCGAGGCCGGGCAGTAGCCCGGTCACCTTCTGGACCTGCATTAGGAAGTCGCATATGTCCACGAAGTACAACCCCATGAACCAGGCGCTGATGGATCTGATCCTTCATCACCTGCGCAACGGTCAGGTTCAGCGCTGCCTGGACATTGGCCTGGACGTCGAAGTCTTGAACCTGCTGCGTCAGCCCCAGGCTCACAGCATCCTGAAAAATGCCCCGGCGCGCTGGTGCAAGATCCAGATCGATCTCGACATGGTCAAGAAGCTCCTGGAGAACTGCGAACGCGACGAGCGCGAGACCCGCCTCGTGCATCGCGCCATCCAGCTGGGTGCCACCAACGGCATGATCCGCGAGTTCTTCGGCATGGCCCCCAGCGAGATCAGCGTGGTGCGCCAGCTTCTGAACGTCCCCGGTCGCTCCGGCCGGGTGGCAGGGCTCAACGATACCGATCAGGTCTGGTATCGCTTTCTGGACCTGATGAGCGCTCATGAGGTGGATCACAAGGACGCCATCGCTCTGCTCGACATCTGCATGATGATCACCGAGGAGCTCAACGGCCCGTTCGAGTCCATCAAGGACAAGCACGATCAGATCACCCTTGGCCTCATTTGGAATCTCGTACAGACCTGGCTCAACGAAGGCCTCTACCCGCCCAAAATCACCCGAGCACCGCTCCTTCTGATATCCGATGCGAGGAAGCGGCGAGAACGGCAACTCGGTGAGGAGCAAGCCGTCGACGATGCCCTGCCCCAGGCGCAAGAACAGGATCAGTCCGCTGCCCTCGGGCAAATGAGCTTGATCGAACTGGATTCGGCAGAAGGCGACAATAGGTGAAAACCACTGCTCCACGCGGCTCCCATTTACTTGGTCGCGCCCTGGACGTTGCAGCGTCACACCTGAACGTCCATGTCCAAGCCCAGCGAGACTACAAGCAAAAAACCGGCGAAGACCTACCCAAGGAATTCGCCGGCATCGTTTTCAGCGGCAATCCCCATGAGACCGTTCCTCGCCGACTGCTGCTCGATGACCGTCTCTCCCCCCTTGAGCGTAATGCCTGGCAGGTGTTTCGCCTGCTCATGAACGGTGATGGCGTCACTGCCTTCCCGACCTACGACCAGCTGCGCCCCTACCTCGGCAACAACCCTGGCCGCCCTGCTTCGCGTGAGACCGTGGCCAAGGCCTTGACCGTACTGCGCTTGACTCGCTGGCTGAGCCTCGGCCGCCGTGTTCGCGACGCGATTACCGGCCAGGTCCAGGGCAACATCTACATCCTGCACGACGAACCGGTCGCCTACTCCGAGGCCATACAACTCGATCAAGATTTTCTCCCCCTCGTAGCTAACGGCCTCGAGCACTCGAACAGCTCAATCCGCGAGATCGCCGGCCTGACTTTTGACGAGATGCTGGTCAGCGAAACTCAGGACCTGCCCACTCGCGTGGAGGTGTTCAGAGAGCGCTTCCGCGCGCAAGGGCTGGAAGATCCGGCACGTGCGGCGACGCCACCCGCTGAGTTCGGATTCCGAACGCCGCTCTTGGCAGCTATGAATCACCTGAGTTCGGATTCCGAACCCAGTCAAGAAAGCGGTGTTGATGAGGCCTTGAGCCTCAGTTCGGATTCCGAACTCAGTGCAAATCAGGGGGTTTCGCCCTTAGTTCGGAATCCGAACTTATCTAGTACGTATACGAATACAAATACTGATGTATCTAAAAGTTCTGTACTGCGCGAGCAGGCAGACGCGGACCTTGTGTGGCCTAGCGCCTATCAGCGGATGACTTCAGAGCAGCAACAGCGAGCCCAGCTGGTGATCCTGGCTGTTCCCGCAGACATTCGGGTGCTCTTGGTGAAGCAATGGGGCGTCCGCTGCGCCTCGGGCAAGGTAGCAAAGCCCTTTAGCTACCTGATGAAACTCATCCAGAAGGCCCAGACCGGTGACTTCAACGCCGATTGGCAGCCCGCCGCAGTTCAAACCGTCTCCCCAGCCATGCCAAACCAGGCCCCTTCGGTGCCGCCAATTTCGAGATTTGAGCCGGCCACCGTCCAGCCAAGAGCTGTCAGCGATGCCCAAACTGGGAATGAAGTGCTTAGGAATATCCGGAGATTGATGGGCCGGGGAGTAGGTGAGCAATGAAGGTAATCACCTACCAACGTCCTGTACGGCTCCCTTGTGTTCACGGCGAGTCTGCCAGCCAGGATGCCGACCGTGAGTGCCGAGCGCTGCTAAATCCTTCTACTGGTTCCACTGGAAACACCAGTCGGCTGGATCGTATGGGTGGTTCCACTGGAAACACCGACCTAGCAAATCGCATGGATGGTTCCACTGGAAACACCAGTCGGCTGGATCGCATGGGCGGTTCCACTGGAAACACCGACCTAGCAAACCGCATGGGTGGTTCCACTGGAAACACCAGTCGGCTGGATCGCATGGGTGGTTCCACTGGAAACACCGACCTAGCAAATCGCATGGGTGGTTCCACTGGAAACACCGACCTAGCAAACCGCATGGGTGGTTCCACTGGAAACACCGACCTAGCAAATCGCATGGATGGTTCCACTGGAAACACCAGTCGGCTGGATCGCATGGGCGGTTTCAATGGGAACACCAGTCGGCTGGATCGCATGGGCGGTTTCAATGGGAACACCAGTCAGCTGGGTCGCATGGGTGGTTCCACTGGAAACACCAACCTAGCAAACCGCATGGGTGGTTCCACTGGGAACACCGACCTAGCAAACCGCATGGGTGGTTCCACTGGGAACACCAGTCGGCTGGATCGCACGAGCTATTCGAATACCGGCATCAAGAATTCGCCTATGCCGTCGCAACCTCCTCGCACCCAAATACGGTTTTCCGCTGCCCTCCAGCGCCAGTCTCGGCACCCTGCCCGAGCGTCATCTCACAACCCAAGGAATTCTTCTCATGGCTGATACCTTCCAGCTCAACCTGGGCTCGCTCAGATCGAAAGTCGATCTCACCCTGCATACCCATCACGCTTCCCGCCTCTGGTTCGGTCGGCAGCGCTCCGATAACAAGCCCGGCATGATCGGCTTGTCCGGCTTCTCCAACATCATCAACCGCATCTCCGCCGGCGCCGCCAAGGACGATCCCTATTCCGATCTCTTCCTCATCATCATCGAGGAAAAAATCGAGGAGTCGGAGCAGCACCTGACTGCTATCGACGAGCGACTGGACCAGGTCATGGCTATGTTGCCCAAGCAGCTAGACGTGGGGGTCAACCTGTCGATCCAGCCGCTCAAGTTCCCGCTTTACCTGAACTCGCCGCTGGCCTTTAAGGGCGTGTACCTGCTCACCCGCTATGACGAGTTGGTGCGCCGGATCCTCCTGGCAGCTCATATCGGCTTGATCGACAACGGATCCAAGGAGGCCTGGCTGGACGAAGGCGCCGCCGTGCTTCGTCGCCTGTACGGCGTCGGCCAGCGCTATAAGGGCTACAGCGGGGCGTCGCGCGACGACATCGCCGCCAACAATGCCCGCGCCACCAACGCCCAGCAGATGTACAGCTTCCTGGAAATGCCCAAGGACGTCCTGGAAGGCACCCGCCGTAGCAAGTTCGCACCGGCGATCCAGCGTCCCGGCGATGCCCCGGCTAGCTCCAGCAATGGCGACGATGGCTTCGATGGCGACTCCGCCGACGAGGATGAGCATTTGAGCGCTATGACCAGCGCCCAAGCCTTCCCCGAGATGAGTGAGGCCTGATCGCCATGGCACTGCAACAGTCCACTCAAGGTTCGAAAACCGCAGACCTGCAACAGGGCGCCTTCCAGCCTCTGCAACAGGATGTCTTCGCGAACCTGCAACACGCTCCCTTCTACAAAGGGCTTTTAAAACCCTTTAAAGGTAAGGGAGCACTGGACCAATTAGCCGAGCAGTGCCGTTCCCTTGAAGCCGATCTGAACACCCTAGCTCAGGAGCGGATTCTTGCTCAGGCCCAGCGCTTCCCCTACACGCTCCTGCCGATCCGGATGACCCACCAGCACACCTCAGCTGGCCCAGTCTTTCTGCGCTGGCAGCAGAGTGGGACACGGAAGATGGGTGTGGGACTTTGGGCGGACCTGTGCCGCCACGACCTGGTCACCGAAACACTGCTCCAGGACCTGCACGCCATGGAGCTGCAGCGCATTGCTTTGAATATGCAGATCAGCCTGGTCCATGCCATCGGCCGGCAGGCCGCCGAGTGCGCCGCGAAGATGGCCCAGGCCGATGCCGTTTACACCGAACAGCTGCAACAGATCATCCAATCCCGCGGCGAAGACGCCGCATCCCAACAGGAGGCCTGACATGGGCACAGCAGTAGTATGGGAAGGCAACATCGGTTCCGCACCCGAGTACAAGCGGTTCCAGAAGGACAATCAGGATCCGCGGCACCTGCTCCGGCTGAACGTCTACTTTGATAACCCGGTGCGGCAAGCGGATGGAAATTTCGTAGATCGTGGCGGCTTCTGGGCAGACGTTGAGCTGTGGCATCGCGATGCCGAGGCCTATAGCCGCCTGTTCCAGAAGGGGATGCGAATTCTGGTGGATGGTCGGCAGGTGCTGGATACCTGGAAAGACACCAACGGAAATGATCAGTCAGCGATGAAGGTGCAGGCCAACAGGGTTGGGTTCCTGCCGCACCGGATTGAATCAGTCACGATGGGCCAGAACACGGGCCAGGCGCAGTCGCGGCCGGTATCGAACGACCAGTCGCGCGCACCAGCGCCCATGCCGGCGCCGATGTCCGATGACTTCGACGACGATATCCCCTACTAGCTCGCCCCGAAAATTTGCCGCCCCAGCGTGAAGCTGCCGGAAGACAGGACTCACTCAGCGTGGGCCTGTCGCCCTGGCCCGGGCAATGGCAGAAAAGTCGCGCCACTGCGTGAAGCTGCTGGGAGATCTACCTCGCACGTCGTGTCTCCCCAGCCACTCGCTCAACCTCAGGGTAGTCAGGAGCCGCGGCCCAACGTGAAGCCGCAGGTATCACTCACTCCAATAGCGTGGAACTGCACATGGACAACTCTTACCGCTTCGAGAGCGCCGTACAGATTGCCAGCCGCGATCTCGATGCTATCCAAGGCCTGTGCCAGGCAAAGATCAACGAGGTAGCAAGGGTTCGTAGGCTCCGTGCCATCGGGGATGTATCCATGCGCGCCCAAGGCTACATCGACGCCTGCCATGATTTTCTGGGCCTACCAGACGACCGGGTACGACAGTTGGTCTGGAGCCTCAACGAGTATCGGATGACTCGCCGCGAGCAGTTAGTTGGGGCCTACTTCGGTGACGACCCTGAGGACGTGACTCATGAGGTGGAAGTCGCGATCGATTGGTGGAATGGGATGGATCCCACCGAGCGAGAGCACTGGCTGACTCAGGCGGGATCCAGACGCCCACGTGATGCACGCCGCGCCTATATGCTCCACCTGAAACAGGAGTGCGAGCGGATGGGGTTCCCAAAATAGATCGCGGCTCAGCGTGATCCTGCTGGTGAACTCAAACCGATGAATCGGGACACTGCCATGGCGAGCAAAACCCAACCTCGTGTGACTTCGATGGAAGGTCGGTCCGGGGCGAACGCCCACCTATCAGCCAGGCGCGCGGGCGAGGCCGCAGGTCTGGCCAAGGCCGGTGTTCATACCTGCCCCTACCAGCACCCCGCCTTTCGCTCATCCTGGCTCAAAGGGTATGCCCAGGCCCAGCAACAGAGCTTCGACTTCTAGGCCAACCTGTTCGGGTCTGGATAGGGTTTGGCCTTCCGCAGGCTTTGAGCGATCGCCACCCTTGGCCTTCTTGTAACTACCCAAAGGTCTGCGCGATGTTCGCTCGGGGTATTCTGTGCTTGTCCGTCACCACCGTTCTCGCCATTGCGGCCGCAGCCCTGTACGGGGAGTACTGCTATTTCGCCCCAGCCCAAGCCCAGTCCCTCATCGGCTTGGCGTTTCGCCTGCTGGCCATTCTCTGGAGCTGGCTGCTGACAGTCTGGGCGACCAGATACGCGGTGCTGCTACTGGTCGATGCCCGGAAGGAGATACGGGAGTATCGTCGCCGCAAGGAAGCCGTCGAGTGGTACGTCGAGGCCTTGGGAGGCGACATCACCCAGTCCCAGGCCGACTTCATCAACGACCGGCTGACCTATGGTGATCGCTGGGAAGCGGCGGAAGGATTGCTCAGGGCCTATTATGGCCCGGGCATCGAAACCAGCGACATCCAACGGCTTGATGACTTGGCGGACCGCGGCTGGCGAGTGACCGGCAAGCTCCAGGTCGATGCGCTCTGCCTGAGCCTTGCGGGTCGGCATCAGATCTATACCCCGCTACGCCTGCTGCCCCAGTACTCGAAAGCCCCTTTGCCGGCCTCGCCTCCCTCCCCATCGCCCTTGAAGCCCTTCCGGGAAGACGACCCCTGGTACTCGCCGGATGTGCTGAAATTCTTCGCCGCGCGCAACACCTTCACCCTGTTCCAACGGCATGGCGGCATCGATCTCGACTGGACACGTAACAACGGGCAGCGCACGGATCCCGTCTCCCGCGAAGACTGCGCGGCCATGCTCAAGGCCATGTACGCCTGGACCAGGCGAAAGACGTCCGAAGCCGAAGCGGCAGCCTTGGGCACCGACCTCGATTACGTGCGACGCGACATTGCTCATATCACCGCGGCGCTTGCCTGCGAGCAGCATCAGCACTGCCACAGCGTGATGTGGGAAGCGTTCCATGACGACAATCGGGAGCGCGACAAAGACGAGCGCCGGGCGGATGAGTACTGCCACCGGCTGTATTCCGGGCCTGCCGATGAGTAACCCCTCCAGTGCAAAGGCCTCCACGTTCAGCGAGCGGCAGCTTGCCGTTGCTCATACCTGGGCCTCGCACTTCCAGATCAACGGGCCTAAGCGCGACACGTTCATCGACCATTACCTTAGCTCTACGCGGTTCACCCGCTGCTGGTGTGTATGCGTTCAGGTACCTGGCCGAGAAAGTCCTGTCACTATCCTTCGCATGGGGGAATTGGTGCAGCTCTACGATGGCGTGTGCATCCGGACGAAGAAGGTCAAGGCAATCGACCGCATGCCCAAACGCAAACCGGCGGCGCAATCGGCCCTGCGCTTGGCCAGGTATCTGTTACTGCCTCACATCAGCTGGCCGCTCCAGCCGCTGATGACGTCGTTCTGCGACTCAGCCCGATCGGTTGCCAGACAGTTGGCCTGCGACGATCTGGGGGCCTTCGGAAAGGCGTGGGACATTGATGGCCATAGGCACAACCGCTATTTCAGTCCCCGGACGGCCTACTACCTCACGCAGATCGGCGCGGCGCTCAAAGCCTTTCTCGCGGCGCTCGATCAACCGCGGCAGTTCGCGATTCGCTCCGCGAACTGCCCTTCGGCTGAACTCTACAACTGGCTGTCGCGGGGTAATTCCGAACGACGACATCAGGCATTGCGGTCACAGCCCATCCTGGTGCCGCTTCTGGTGCTATGCGAGGACGACGACTGGCCTATTGGGAGCCGAAACTTCGACCAAGGCCCCGCCCAGCTGCAGGCATCGCTTCGGTGTTATCACCCCAGCGACACGACCCTTGCGGAGGCTCTTCTTGGAACTGCGGTGGATGCAGGGCTACCTCTGGTGCCGTTGCTCACCTGGGTGTTTGGGGCACCAGCCGCCTCGATCCGGTTTCTGGGAAGCGTCCGCCCCAACTGCGCCGGCACCGCCCTCAGCCTCATCAAGCGCGAGGGTCGTGGCTACGGTTGGTTGGGTCTGCTGGTGGGCGCCCAACTGGGGAATCGCAGACCCCAAAACCGCCGTGACTGGCGAGCCGTCCATGAGCTGTACCGCTGCGTGCCCCACAGCGCCGCGGGTGTCATCGACTGGTCGCGTCTACTCGCCGGTACTCCGACGGCATGGGATGACCCCCGATGGCCAGGCATCCGCGCGACGCTGACGGACGTCAGGGAGCTGCTCAGCGCTGTGTGTGATGAGTCACCGAGTGCCCAGCGCGCAGCCAAGGGCCTTGAGGATTTTCTTGGACGTAGCTCCTACGCCCAGATCGCCCGCCTGGTGGGTGACTTCCACGAGGCCATGACCAGGGCCCGGGAGTTTGCCGACAGCCAGGGTCCGCTTCGGGAGACGGATGCGCACACCTCCTGGCCGCCGCTGCTGAGAGAGTCGCGCGCCGTCGACTGCCCGAATGGCCTGCAGGTCCTGGAGCTGGTGTGTCCTGCTGACCTGATGAGTGAGCACCTCGCCCTGGGTCACTGCATCGATAACTACGACTATCGCGCCTATTCCGGCGCCTGCCGACTGTTCTCCGTCCGGGAGTCAGGCCGCGCCCTGGCCTCGGCGGAGCTGGTCATGCCCCTCGAACGGCTCACCAAGAGCGCCCAGACGCAGCGGCTGACTCGCTCGCCCAGCGAGCTACAGGTAGTACAGCTTCGCGGACGCCTCAATCGGGCCATTGCAAGTGACGAGCCTGCAGGGGTTGCATTCGACTGGTTCATGACCTCGCTACGGCGTGGCCGACTGTCGGTAGCCCTGGAATGGCCAGATGTCTCGCACACCATGAGTCGATTCGCCAAGGATGCCTGGCGTATGCACTATCAGCGATTCCTGTGGGAGTGGGTGACGCACCGTTTGGGCCTTGCTGACGCTGTCGCCGGCCTGGCTCACACAGCATGAAGCGGCCCTCTCTTCGCAATACCTCAGGCACATCCCAGCTCCTGCAGCGCGCCGTGTTCGACGGCTATGACTTTGGCCTGAAGATGCCCTATCTCGAGGGCTCCAACCGCCTGCTGACGAGCCGGGGCGGCACCTTTATTCGCCGCGGCGAACATCCGTTGTCCGGGTATTGGCGGCTGCCTCAGCGGCGGCTGCTGGAAGACCTGGACGTGCTCTTTCACCAGCTGGGCGAGCTGGCCGATGGTCGCTTTGCTCAGGACTGGTCGGGCTTCAGCCGCAAGATCGCCGACGCCCAGGCAGATGCCCGGCGAGACCTTTTCATCTGGGGCATGCGCCTGCGCATCGCGCCGCTGTCCGGGGGCGGCGTGGTGCTGTCCGGGGACTATCACCCAGGCTGCGTCGCCGTGGCCAAGCGCATGCACGGCGCTTTCTTGTCCACGAGCCGCGCCTGGCGGGTGCCAGCCTCGCCCGAGATCGTGCGCAGCAATCTGATCCTGGAGCTAGGACTGCTCGAGGAGCAGTTCGAGATGCTCGACGTGCTCCAGGAGCTGCTGTCCGATGGCTCGGTCAGCGCCGCCCGTGACGTCACCGCGATGTCGATTGGTGGACCGCCCCAAGAGCGAAGCGCGGCCTCTGTCGACGAGGACAGTGCGGCGGACGTCTACCTGGCCGCAGTGCCTGACATCGCCAAGACCAATTGGACGCTGCAGGCCATCGAGACCGAGCTCAAGCCGTATTCGCTGATGTCCCACCAGCCCGCGGGTATCCGACACCTGTTGCAGCGCACCAGCGCGCTGCTGGCCGATGACATGGGCCTGGGCAAGAGCCGGCAGGCGGTGATCGCTGCCGGCATCCAGTCCGCCGGCCACCAGATCCTGGTAGTGGTCCTGGCCAGCCTGGTGATCAACTGGGAGCGGGAGATCCAAGCGGTGTATCCAGATGCGCGGATCGCCCGGCAGCGCTATCAGGCTGACGCCCAGTGGGTGATCGTCAACTACGAGCGCCTGGGTGACGTTGTCGCGCTCGCCGATCAGTTCGCCGTGATGATCGTCGACGAGGCCCACAGGCTGAAGGAGCCCACGGCCGCCTGGACCCGCAATGGCTTCGACATAGCCGCTAAGGTGCCCAATCGCTACCTGCTGACCGGGACGCCGGTACTCAACCGAGAGTCGGAGCTTCACACCCTGTTGCGCCTGTCAGGCCATCCTATCGGGCAGCTTCCGCTCAAGCACTTCTGCGAGCGCTTCGCCGGCAGCTCCGAATTTCGCCAGGGGCTGCGCGCCGAGATCAGCGACTGGATGCTACGCCGGCGCAAGGACGTGCTACCCGACCTCAAGGGCAAGCAGCGGCAGACCGTGCCAGTGGTGCTGGATGAGGCGCAGCAGGTCGAATACAACGCCATCCGCAATGCCGACCAGCCTGTGTTCGCACGGCTCGGACGGCTTCGCCAGCTCTTGGAGCGCGTGAAGGTGCCGGTGGTGATGGAGCTGCTGGGCGAGCTGGATCCAGAGGACAAGGTGATCCTCTTTTGTGAGTACAAGGAGACGGTCACCACGCTGCAGCAGCTGTGCGATGCCGCAGGGCTCGGATGCGTCACCTTGGTGGGCACCGATAGCCTGACGAAGCGGCAGCGAGCGATCGATCGCTTCCAGCAGGAAGCCGATTGCCGGGTATTCATCGGCACCACCTCGGCGGCCGGCACCGGCAACAACCTGACTGCAGCCAACTACGTGTTCTTCCTGGGGCTCCCCTGGACGCCCGGCCTGCAGGACCAGGCCGAAGATCGGGCCTACCGCAATGGCCAGCGGCGGCTGGTGGTGGTCAAGATCCCACTGGTGGAGAACAGTATCGATCTGCAGCTGTGGCAGATGCTCCAGGACAAGCGACGGATTGCCCAGGACCTCATCGAGCCAGACGCGGTCAATAAGGCCCAGGAACGACTCGCCAGAGATCTATGCCCGTGAACGACATGCACAGAGCCCAGGCCTTTGTCGCCCGGCTGGAGCGTGAGTTTCCACATTGTAACTGCCTGTTGAGCGCAGTTTGTCTCGATGGGGGGCTGCGCTGTGTGTGATGCCCAAGCATTCGAACCTGACTATCACCCTGCAGCTCGACGTCCCGCGGCTACGTGATGCTGGGTACGTGGACTTCATGCTGCAGCTGATCCGTGAACAGCTGCCCCGTGGTTGAACCACGAGCACCCCTGCCGGGTCAGTCTTTTTGAGTGCTCCACACTCATCCCCTACAGGTTGGCAAATCTGTTTGGCTTCAGACTGAGCTCACCCCCCACCGGATGCGGGGGATTTTTTTGCCCGCCGCTAACCTCTTTCGCTCCAGATACGGTTATCTCCTGCTTTCCAGACAGGTGACTGGCACCGTGAGCCCCACTACGAAATGGGGCCTCACCGCACATGATCTGGAAGCTCAATACCCTCTCGCCGCTCGCCTTCGCCGTTGCATTGGCAGGCTGTGCCCAGCAGGAGCCTGCGCCCAGCGCACCCGGCCCCGACAGCTCGCGTAATCCGGAGCTGCTACAACCCGATCTCTATCCGAAGGGCGCTGTGTCAGAGCCCCAGGTCCGGTACGGTCGCTACACCCTGGTCAATACCGCGCCGGAGACCGAGCAGCGGGACCTGATGGCCCAGATCATCGACGTGAACATCCCGGCCAATATGAAGCCGACCGTCCGCGACGCGATGCAGTACGTGGTCAACCGCTCTGGTTACAGTCTGTGCGGCCCCGAACAGGGGCACGTCAACATCCTCTTCACCCGACCACTGCCGGCCGCCCAGTACAAGCTCGGGCCCATGAGCCTGCGCAACACCCTACAGGTGCTGGCCGGCCCCGCCTGGCAGGTCACGGTCGACGAGGTCGTGCGGTCGGTCTGCTTTGTGCTCCGCCCGGGCTACCAGCTCCCGGAAGGCCAGCGCTACGCTGCCGTACCGGCAACGGCTCCGTCTTCGACCGCCGTGAAGCCAGCGCCAACCCCGTCCAGCTCACCGGTCACCGTCGCCCCCGTACCAGTGGCTAAGCCGTTGGAAACGCACACCGAACCGGCCAAGCCGGTAACGAACGCCGCTACGCCGTCAGCGGTCAAACCTGTGCCCACCGGCGCGGCGCTGACATCCGCGCCGGTCAATGCGCCTGGGGAGGCCTTGTCTGTCAGGCAATCTCCGAATGCCTCCTCGGCGAAGGGCACTCCTGCCAAACCTGCTGCCCCTGCACCTGCGGTTAAGCCCACGAACGTAGCGGTCACCACACCAGCAGCCAAGCCTGTAACCACTGCTGTCTCAACCCCTTCCGCCGCGTATCCCCTGCCCTCGGTCCGCCTGACCGAACCGGCTTCGGCCATGACCCAGACCTGGGATGCGCCCATTGGCAGCACCCTGCGGCAGTCCGTCGAGGCCTGGGCCAAGCGCGCCGGCTGGCAGGTGGTCTGGGAACCCGATGACCTGGACTACCCCATCGAGGCCGCCCTGCACTTCCGCGGCACCTTTGCCGAAGCCGTTGCCCAAGTTTTCCCGCTCTACGACGGCGCTCGCCGCTCCTTCATCGTCGATGGCAATTCCAGCCAGCGCATCGTTCATGTTTCCGAGAGGAAGAAGTCATGACCCACCCCCTTCGCCTGAGCGCCCTGGCTGCGGCGCTCCTGCTCGCCAGCTGCTCGGTGCAGCGGGTGGACGAATCGGCTCAGCGCGCCGAGAACGATGCCGCCATGGCCAGCCAATACGCGGCCCTACTGCGCAATCAGCAGCAACAGCCCAAGCGTGAGACGGTCGTGTTCAGCGACAAGCCCTGGGTCTCCACGCAACCGGTGGTAGCCAAACGTGGCATGCCCTCAGCGCTGGACTGCGAGCTGAGCTATCGGCCGTCCGGTAGCGTCGGCATCACCGAGATTGCCCAGTACATCACCAGCCAGTGCGGTATCGCCGTGTTGGTCTCGCCCGATGCACTCAATCCCAATGCCGCAGCGCCTAGCGCACAACCGACGAGCACTGCGCCGGCGCCGATCGGTAATCCCAGCCCGGATAGCCTGGCAGGACTGCTGCCTGCAGGTGTGATCACCAATCCGGCAACGATGGGCGCCGCGGCGAGCTCCACTGGTTCGGGGTATCGCGCGTCCGAC
>Ga0157368_1000689_pt1 | contig 15641 bp, 12 predicted proteins | sample AttbisABBM3_FD_113146 | JGI IMG/M metagenome (GOLD analysis project Ga0157368, IMG submission 113146) | Fungus gardens microbial communities from leaf cutter ant in Botucatu, State of São Paulo, Brazil - Atta bisphaerica ABBM3 | ecosystem: Host-associated > Fungi > Mycelium > Unclassified ...
CATGTTGTATACATATGCCCTGATATCATCTTCCAGATCCTTCTACCACATTCTAGGCCTATGATGTCATATCATGTGACATGTCATGTGACTGCGATGTCACATGCCTCTTCATCGTCACTAAAAAGAAAAAGAAATTCAAAAGAAAAGAAGTATAAAATCAAGAAAAATAGATAAAAGAAAAAGAAAAATATTGGTGTCCAAAGAGTTCCATAAAAGTATGGATAGCCATCATTTGAGACTTTCCAGTGCAACTTATTTTGTGAAAATCAGTCTACTAGTTGTGGAGATACAAACTGAATGAAGTTTGTAACAAAGTCTTAAGTATTTTCTATACTTTTGCTCAGTTGTTCTAACAGTAGATAATATAGTACATAAACTAAAGCTAAGGTTATCTATGTTAGACACAGTTTATATCTTGTTATCCAAGATCTGATAATGAACTCTTAAAAGTTGTTATATATTATCTGATATCTGTATATTTCACTCTTCTGGCATGGATTACACTTCATTCCAATCATCTATCAATCTGAGGACCAAACCCTGTACTCCTCATCAATCCCATGAAGTTCCAAATGATATCCTCTACAGTATCCAATAACTCAGAGTATGTATAGCAGTAAATTTTTCTAGTTTTATATTTAAGAACATTGTCTTTCATATACCATTTCCTTAGTCTAATTATCAACTTAAAATTGTACTATACTCACACTAAACCCATTTGCATCCTTATCCAATAAATATGAATATATAACAAAGTTAGCTAGGCACAACAATCATCTGTTGAAGCCAAGATTACTCTTATCTATATAAGCACTCCACTGATCTCTTATCCAACCCAACTTGTCTTCTGTGCCATCTGTGGATAAACCTAGCAAGTGTAAATTGTATGTTATCTGAGAATATGGAATATAGAAGTTAGAACAACTTTTAACTTCAGCTTATGTGCTATATCTCTATGAGTCATATAAGTTACATATTTCAAAAGCCATACTTATGATGTGACTGGCAGACAAGTCCACTAGAAGATAGAAGATATATTGTTACTAACATTTGAAGTTAGTGATAGTTTTAGTTGATTTTCAGGATGAGACTTTACTGTAAACTACTGGCTTATATACTAAGTATACTACTGTTAGAGTTGTGAATGATGAACTCTATTTTATTTTCATTTTCTTTCTTATTCTTTTTTACTTTTATTTTATTTTGGGCATGTCACATGTAACTGTCACAAAATATCATGCAGTGTGACTCTGTGTCACACATCAGTCACTGTCACATATCATACAATCACATGTCATGATAGAACAGTATGGAAACTTTTAGAAGGAATGATATTACTACAACATGTTTGATATATATTGACCTTAAGAATAACACATGGCTCTTTAGAGTAGGTTAATAGTACTGTAGTATGGACCAGTAGCCTAACATATATAAAATAGACTATTCTGTACTAGGAACTCTATTAAGTTTTCTTGTGATTAACCTGATCTAAGAATTCTTTCTTTTGGCTGACTCTTTAGTCTTAAGTTTGTAATAACTACCTAGGGTATCATATGTCAAGTCTACCCATTCTGAAAATATGTCTCCATAGCAATGTTGTTATTTCAATATTTACAACACAAGCCCAGTCTCTATGACAGCCACCCTTCTTGTAACATGTTTCTGCAGCAGTGATACAACAATCTAAATATCTAGTCTTCCATAATAGGAATACTTCTATTGAACTTGGTCTTCTATGGCAGGGTTCTGCTATCTTACTCCTGTCAGTGTTTCACCACTGAAACCTCCACTTGGGGTAATAGGGGCAATATACTGAAACCCCAAGCATCTCTTATATCTTCTACTTGTATATAAGACTAGTAGTTACACTGTAATTTGCTATTCTGATAATCAACAAAGATAATCCTTATTAAACTTGATTCCTGGTATTCAATAGTGATACACCAAATCAGCATTCATCTCTATCTTGGATTTTATTTACTCATCTGAAGTTGCAACCATGTGGCAGACAGGTGGTACAGCATATAAGCTGAAGCCAAAGTCATTCTTCAAGTTCACATCACTGAGCTCTTACCACAGATTTACATACTCTGCACATTTCCAAGCTAACTCTGTGGACTTTCATCTTCTGGTGTGAACTGCACCTGACATAGGGTAGTTATCCAGGAATGAAGACTGCTAAATGTTACCCTAGTTCTAGTGATTCTCAGATATTAGGGATGAAGATCCATGGAGTTGTCAAGAGTCCAGTGAGGAAATCCAAGGTGAAATGGAGGCATGTGATCTGCACTAGAAGAGATCAGAGAGTGCAGATGAAATTATCCGGCCAGATTGGGATGTGACAACCTGCCAGTTAGTCAAGCTAGAACATTTCCATAAGACACCTCTTATATAACCTAGGCTTAATGGTATTTCAATATCAAATCACATACCCAATTTCTATTGAACAACATGATACAACATATATACAAGTGGTTCTAACACTGATTACTTACCATAAAAGGTGAGATGAAACAGGATCTTCAAGGATCACAAATCAAAAGTATTCACACAGTTTGGATGTTAATTGGAGTCCAGGAAAACTGCTTCATTGTGACCAAAACTGATTTTTACACTTGGTAGTATAGGGGGAGTGTATTCAAATTATCCGCGCTTTATGAATCTTGACCTCTTCACGAGGTCTAAAAAGTAATAATAAGAACGGTAACTTTTGAGAGAGAAAGAGAAAATAGTGTATTAAAAGTACGAACCTATCTTGAGCATCTGTCGCGACAACGCCTAGGCGTCGAACGACCTGCATTCCTGAGCTCACTCGACCAAATATCGTGTGCTTCTTATCGAGATAAGGAGTGGGAGCCAGAGTAATAAAAAATTGGGATCCTTTGTGAGTTTGAGATTAGCCTCATGGGACATGCTTTCGAATAAAGGGAGGGGATCAATACCATTCGTGTTGGGCCCTGAGTTTGCCATGGCAAGGATCCCAGCTCCTGTGAATCTGAGTTCAGGATGAATCTCGTCTTCGCTGTAGTAGTAGTAGTAGTTCATATATTGGTCTCTAGATTCGGAGAGTACCGGCTCTTAACTCACAAGTTTTGACCATATATGCTCGTTCCTCCTCGGCCTGTACCAGTGGGGTCACCCCCTTGAATCATAAAGTCCTAAAAACCAGATGAGAAGTTGGGGCAACGTATGAATGAATGAAAGGCTCACAGATATGATTCGATGAAAAATGACACCGTTGTAGTATCCATTATTTGCGAGTTCAGCGAAGTTTCTGCATGTCTAATGGGTAAATTAGCTATACTATTGGACCTTCATGAACAGCTGAGCAGAAGGAACACAAGTTCCTTCTGAACTTACTTTTGGTGCATGATCCCAGTAGAGTTCAACCTTCACGATACCTAGGTTTGTCTCGAGTACGACAGATCCCGACATTGAATAGCGGGTTATAATATACAGTGGCACCGTTTCTACTGAGCTTGTTTAAACTTGTTTACGAAGATCCCTGAAGAGACTCCTTGTGATATTATATATCATCGCCAGAATAAACCTTAACATAATGAATCAATTTCAGACTTCTTTAGTAAAATATTTATTGAGTCTATTTCTTCCGGAATTTATTTTTAAAAAATTACCATCTGATAAATCCATCCCATATCTATTCAATGTCCGCTGTGTTTAGATGTCCGTCGTGTCTCTTGACCCCACAGGACTCATGGCATTTCCAACAGACCCTTATGAACAATTGCATTACAGCATGGTCCGAGGTGAGTGAAGCTTGTATCAGAGTCAATAGGGCGCTCATAATCACTACAAGCGCATCACACCTTCAAGCTCGGTTTCAGTTCCATACTCAAGCATCTCACCGACAAGGACACTATCGCCAAGGACTTGGACAACTTTATCGGATATTGCCTAGCATGGACGTCCTCAATCAATAGTCATCACGAGAGCGAGGTAGACCCTACATAAATGATTGAAGTTATTTTCTTATTTTCTTTGTGCACAGGAGGCGCTGGTCTTTCCATTCCTGACACAGAAGATGGACTTCGCTCCTGAAAAAGAGGCCCATGAAGTCATTCACAAGGATATTTCTGATCTGGAAGCTCTTCTGAACGCGTTCAAAGCTGACCATACTAAGTTTGAGCCTTCCCAAATCAAGGAATTGCTCGAACAGTTGAAAGAACCACTGGTCGGTGTCGTCTCTGTCTTTTCTGGTATTGTCGTTGATTATAATTAGTTTTCTCACTTGGATGCCGAAGTTGGACATATCAAGGCTGACGAACTGAAGAAGGCTGGTTTCAATGAAGCAGAGCTCAAGGATTTGAACATTCAACTCGAAAAATATGCTAAAAGCCACGGGGACCCGTTCATCATTGTCCCATACATGATGACGTGCGTCTTTTGATCCTGCCTCCATACTAATGCTGATTCATACCTAGCCACAATCCCCCTGAATTCCAAGGCATCTGGCCCCCTTTGCCATGGCTTCTTCGCAAACTCATCATCCCTTACGTGCTTGCGAGGAGATATTCTGGGTGTGTCTCATGAGAGAAGAAAGTACTGAGACAATACTGACTCTTGTCCGTAGATACTGGAAATATTCCCCATTCACCCTATCTTAAAGCTGATATCCCTTCATGTCTACCGCCTATTGTTCTAGATCTATGTGCTTAATCATGATATCCCTCTACATACAGAATATTAAAGCAATGTATTGTGTTGCATAGTGAAGGGAGATTCCCTCTTCGGTTCGCTGGATTGTGGCCATTACAAGAGCAGAAGTATGCAAACAAATGAGATCGAGATAGTATGAAGTTGCATTAACAAGTACAAGATGCCCAACGGACAATTATCCTTCACTGTCCCTTGTCCGTGATGCAAGATCAAAGTTGCAGACGAGAGTGTCCAGGACTCGGATGGCGCATCACGCTCTGATGCATAGCCTGAGTCTGGCTACTCAATTGTCCTCCATATCCTTGCTGGCTGCCATAACCTGTTCCTCCCTGGCCATAACTCTGATGGCCATAACCCTGTCCACTTTGTCCATAGTCCTGACCAGCTGCAGTTCCATAGCTGCCCATAGTGTTGATACTATACCCATCCTGTCCTACGGGATTGCCATATCCTAGTCCCCCAGGCATCATCGTAGTCGATATTTGATAAGGCACGCCAAACGCATTTTGCTGTTGGGCAGTGAGAATAACAGAAGATTGCATTTGTGGGGAGTGGATGGCAGATTGGGTTGCCGATCGAGGGGAAGAATTAGCATTGGAATCCCCTTGCTGCACCTGCATCCTCTGAAGTGACTGAAGCTAAAGAACTAGGTGTCAACGTCAGGGATCGTGAATGACATGATCTGTCAGGCACCTCATAGTAGCTATAGTCTTGTAAGAGCGAAGTTCTTGATGGATGTGTAAGGAAGATTCGAAGCATCTCCTGACCCGCATCTGGTAGAAGCTCTTGTGTATCTCGAGAGTTTGTGACAGGCTTGCGCTCTTGTGTATTACTTCAGGAAAGGGTCAGTTACTAAGGTTTGTGTAGAAGAAAATGTCGTACTTCAATCTGATATGTCTCAGTGTTGCGTTGGGAATATCACGAACAAAGATCCATTTGACATTAAATACACCTTTCCATTTATCTGATGCCCAGACTGTACTGCTCTTTGTATAGTCAACCTATCAAGACAGTGAGCAGAAATCTCACATGCCAGATATAAGTCATACAGGTGTAATCATCTCGGCCATACCACAGAAGTGACCGCTACAGCAATTATTAGGAACCGAGTTAACCAAAGAATAGCATATCTCACCTGGCATTGACACTGAAAAACAGATAGATAGGACCACGGCCAGCAGTTTCTTTGAATGCTTTGTCCAAGCGCTTATTTCCGGGGTCCGTTGAACTCCAGATCTCATATTTGAGCGACTTATGAACGTCATCTTCTGTGTAAGATTTGATGACGAAGAAGCGAGCAAATGCTGGCTTGTGGTCAAATGTGGGAGGGTTGTAGCCTTTGGTGGCAACAAGAGTGGGAACGTCAATGGATGCATTTAACAATTGTTGAGCATCAAGGACCGTTTGATTGCTGTTCTGATTGTTGTTCACTCGTTGCGGTTGCTGTTGTATGTATTGCGGAGGGATCGGAGGTACATCCGGAATGGTCTCATTACTGCTGCTACCATTGCCACTCCCGGCACTTGAAGAGCTGGTATTCTTATTGTGATAACCATGATGTAGGTTGGGATTACTACCTCGAGCATTGAGGACTCGTTCTCTTCCCTCCCAGGTACGTTCATCGCTTTGTCCACTACGTTTACTGTTTTGATAGTAAGTATTGGCCGAACCATTACGTGGCGGGCCAGTTGCAAGGGGCGTCGTGCGTCCTTCGAATTCAAACATAAATTGGGCTTCATTATTCCCAGTATTTTGCTGGAGCCGAGGTGCTCCAGGAGGTTGAAGTGGGGGAGGATGTTTCGGATTGAAACGTGGTGGATGTAAACTCTGACCAGTTCCAGCGCCAGCGCCACTATAAGGATTGTAGTATTGCACTGTAGTTTGAGCTCCAGTAGTGCGAGCAATCTCGAAAGCAGGTAAGGCCCGTTCCACATCATCAACTGCAACCTGAGAAAAACCTCGCCATTCGTTGTTTTGGTTGCTATTGCTACTAGCTCCCCAGGGAGATTGGTGGCCCACGGAATTGGTGGGATGATTTTGATTTTGATCACAATATTCATCTTGTTCTATGGTCTCTAGAGGATACTCTTCTTCTGGTTGCTGTGTCTCTGTAGGAGTATGAGAATGGTGGCTCGGCATCGGTGCCTGTAATGTGCCGGAGCGCCTAAGACCGGAGTTAAGCTTGCGAGTAGCGCCAGCCGCCGCGGTAAGAGATTGGTGTCTTCGGACATTGGCACCTGGAGGTGGCGAAGTTGAAGCTAAGTGAGGAGATTGCAATTGAGATCCAGCCGATTCCTGAGAAGCTGGCTGAATGACAGTTAGCTGCTTGACACTGGTGGGAAGAGAGGGGGGGGGAATACGGCACCTCATCGGCATCGTACAGAACATTCCAGGGCTCCTCGTCGCCTTCATGGCCTGCAATTTCAGCAAGAGAATTTACAGTTTTTGGGGTCATTGTGCCCGACTTGGAACCATGGAAGGCTACTCAAAGGGTTTAACAAGGCAATAAAGATCGAGATCGATGATAGACGAACCTCGATTGTATCGAGTGGGAAGGGAAGCTTGACGATGCAGAGAAGTCTTTTCTCCAACAGCACTAATGTTACCAGCCCAGTCCTGGTCCACGGGGTCATCGTCAGTCCAGATAGAGGTCTGGTCTGGTGTTTCCTCGCTGATGCTCTCCTTGGCCGCATTGCGTGCTGAGCGCGAAGCAGCAGTTATGGTATGATGGCGGCGAACACCACCTGAGGAAGGAGGAGACGATGGAACTGGGGGAATCGGGTAGTTTTGAGAAGACATGGAGAAAGGCTCGGCCGACGGCTGGGAGAGTATGGATACAACTTGCAGAGACGCTCGTGACCAAACACCTTAGCAAAATTATTGATATTTCGTATCCTCTCCATGACCGTCCTTACTCGTAGTTTGCGTACTGTCAAACCTCGCTTGAATGCCTCCCGTCAACTTTCGACAGGGAAGCATTTTCCTAGTATCGGCCATATGATAAAATGGACCGGAAAACTGTGTGCCTTCACTGCCCTTGGTGTTGTCGGCCTCGGAACGGTCATTCTGGTCCATGATGCATTCACTTATCAGGTTAGACACGTAGATCGTGTCCCGGTCTCTCCTCTCGCGCTCCATCCGGAACGCGGGGGTCCCAGGAACCTGCCAATTGTCCGTGTGCAGGTCGACGACGAAGAAGATGAAGAGAACAAACGCCTCGCGTCAAAACCGAGACTTGTCATTGTTGGAGGAGGATGGGGCGTATGTTATAATTTATCTTAACGCCTCACATCCAATTGTCCTTTATGCGTTAGGCTGTGGGTGTCCTACAAAAGCTGCGTCCTGGAGATTTTCATGTCACTGTGGTATCGTCGGATACGTTCACCACATTTACACCCCTCCTTCCATGTAAGTATTCATTGTTTACTGATGCAACGGTTGACTCTTCATCTCTCTTTGGATATGTAGCTGCCGCCGTCGGTACTGTTCAAGTGCGCTCTTTGATAGAGCCAATTCGTAAGATCATAGCGCGGCTACGCGGTCATTACGTACAGGGCAAGGCTATCGATATTGACATGAAGGGGCGTCTGCTCGAAGTTGAAATTGTGACTGATGGTAAAAGAGATCATATCTACATTCCGTACGTAGACAATTGCATCTCGAGGGCGATGAACTCATAGCCTTCGACTCTAGCTATGACAGACTGGTTGTTGCCGTTGGGTCCACCTCCAGTACACTCGGTGTCCCCGGTCTAGAGAATAGCTTTCAACTCAAGACCATCTCCGATGCTCAAGCGATTCGACGTCGCATCATGGGTGTGTCATGATCACAATGCGATCACAATGCAGGTTTCACACAACTCAACTTTTACTAGATAATTTCGAGCTTGCTAGCTTGCCGACAACAACTCCGGAAGAGCGCAAGCGTCTACTCAGTTTTGTAGTTTGTGGTGGTGGTCCCACCGGTGTTGAGACCGCGGCAGTAAGTTTGAGTAATTGTATGTTTTATTCGCTCACGTATTGATGTTCATGCCAACGTATAGGAAATTCACGATTTTTGTCAAGAGGATATTTTCAACTACGTTAGTCAGAATGTTTGGGATGCTGTATATATCTAATCCCCCACATCGAAGTTCCCTAAGATTTGTCGTGAAGAGGTTTCCATTCACCTAATCCAATCACGCGAACATATTTTGAACACGGCAGGTCTTCATTTTGTACAACACAATCGATCCTCAAGTTTTGTTCTAGTATTCTGAGGAAATATCCAAATACGCTGAGGTTCGTCTGCTAGTCTCATCAATCGACCCTTTCTCAGTGTTGATCCCTAGAGAAAATTTGAGCGCGAAAAAGTCAACCTTCTTACCTCGGCTCGTGTTAGCGCAGTAACCCCGGACTCGATCATCTACACAAGTCGCAATCCGATCACTGATGAAACAGAGCAGCATACTATTTCCACTAACTTTGTTCTCTGGTCCACTGGGATTTCTATGAATCCTTTTACGCAACGCCTGTGTTCTTTACTTCCAAATCAGGCTCATCGGAAGGCTGTAGAGACTGATGCTTATCTGCGAGTCAAAGGTGCACCGAAAGGAACTGTCTATGCCATTGGTGATTGTGCTACTGTGCGTTGAAACTCACTCGCTCCGGAACTGTTGGCTTTATTGGTTAAGATCGAGACATCAGCGATTGATTACTTTACGGAACTCGTTGAGGGATCGGACAAAAACAAAGATGGCAGAATTGATTTCGGTGAATTTGAGGACATGGGTAACAATTTCATTATCCGAGTACATTTACACTATGCTCAGACCCTTCCAGTTTATAGAATCAAGAAAAAGATCCCAATGGCTGAGAACCACCTGACGCAGGTCAGTGGCTGAGTTGCACCACCTGTCTATTATTTCATTCCTATCCTAGGTCCGAGAGCTTTTCCAGATGTATGATCGCGATGCGGACGATAGTCTTCACTTGAATGAGCTCATGCAGCTGCTCAAGGAACTAAGTAACAAAATCACCGCTCTTCCTGCCGTGCGTAAAATGTCGCCTATCTCCAGAACATCGTCCCCATATGCTAAATGTGCGCCTTCCAGACGGCCCAGGTAGCCTCTCAACAAGGGAAGTACCTTGGTTCTCTTTTTACTCGGATCGCCCGACATCGTGGTGAATTTGATGCGGCTGAGGTCACTCGAGCGGACAGAGATGAGATCGTGTCGAAGCCATTCAAGTACTTTCATTTGGGCAGTTTGGCGTACATTGGTAACTCTGCTGTGTTTGACTTCGGAAATTTCTCCTTGATGGGTGGATTGGGAACGATGTATGCATGGCGGGGTGTGTACTGGAATGAACAAGTCAGTGCGAGAACGAGGGCTTTATTGATGATTGATTGGATCATCCGGTAGGTCGTTTTTGGTCTGCTGCTACCCTAAGGCGCCATTAATGAATTATCCTCAGTGGAATTTGGGGCCGTGACTTATCGAGGCTCTAACTCGATCTCTACTACGTTATCCATTCGATTTCTTGGATTCCCATCTCTAGATTCCTGAGGCCCACGTCCTCCAAACATATTCATACTTTAGACGGTATTTTCTTTCTGACAATCCACACTGTAGTAAAGCTGCCCATAGAACTATTACATTCTAACGATCCTGCCAGCTCCATACTTGTACACTGCCTTTCCTCTCACCTTCGCCTTCCCACTCGCTACCACCAGCCCAAACCTTAACGTAGCCTTTTTCTTCCCAAATTTCTTGTACACCCTGCCTTCGAAGCAAAGCACTGAAAAACACAAGATGACGTGGCCATTCATGCTTCCATGGATAGAGCGTCTCAGCATCAACCTGTGAATAAGTGCCAGGTATTGACATTGGATATGATGAACGAGGAAATCCAGGGTCCACAGTCCTAGGGAATGTAGCAGTGATGTAGTCGATTGGGTCGTTGAAAAAAAGGACTGTCTGGTCACGATATGTCAAAAGATTCTGTCCTCTAACGTAAGGCAGGTGAGCAAGAGGTGGAAAAAGAAAAACAGGAAGGATGCGCACTGCAATGGAGGCTCACATCCCAGAGACCATACTTCCCAAGTTGGCCTGTGGAGATATGCTTGGCCAGGTGTTGAATGACAGGGCATCAGGAATCCAACACTTTGCGGCTGTTGCAGGCCATTCGTGGTTGTATTTATTGGGAGTGTACGAAGATATGATAGGACGCTTATAGGGGCACTGCAATAGAAGAAGACGGCGTAGACAGAGATTGGGAGTGTCAAAAGTATAAGAACGACATATGAATGTCGGAGCGGCGGGAAAAGTCTTGTAGAGGCATTTTGCTTTGTATCAACTCTCGCTGTTCTTGTCTTCGACATCAAAGAAAGAGCAATAAGAGATTTTGCAGCAAAAATGTGAAGAAGGGGAAGTAATGGATGGATGAATCGCCATTCCTTGTGTCCTGCAAGGGAATAAATTACGATTGACCATGCTATCATGCAGAGCATGTTCGTCAACGCTGCATCTGCCTGTTTTCGCTCTTTCGTGACGGTGGTGTAGATGCCATGCAGAGTGAATGGTAGTGCTGTCGTGCAGAGGATCGGAAGGGCTTGAGTGAGATAATAATGCCAGGAGTCTGTGCCATAAAATAGGGATACAGACGACAAATTTGTCTTCAAAAAGTTGTAGGGAGTGAATATAGGTCGACCGTAGTAGAGTGAATCAGTTATGCAGAGGGTTGCAAAAGCTGCGAGACTGAGGTCTGTGTCAGCGTCGTTACAACTTAGACAAATACAAAAAACATACGCTGTGAGAACAACTTCTGAGATGACGCTTGCAACGATGCGGGGGTGTTTACGAAGTGACAGAAATAGAAGTAGGTATAAGAACACCCATATTGCAGCGTTGGTTGGCCGAATCATGCACGCCAATGCACTGAACACCAGGGTCTTCCGCAGCCGCTGTCTGATTTATTTGAGCCACCGTTGAGCTGAGCACTTGGCTCGCACCTGTTGTAAAGCACTCTAGGGCTTGTTATCGAACCTACATCCCAGGGATAGTACGCGAATGCCATGGTAGACAGGGATGTTTCAAGCGAGTTAGACAACGACCTTGACAGAGCCAAAACGTGGAAGAAGGATGACAATGATAAGAAGAACTGTTTACGGATCAGATGGTTCCAAGCAGAACCCAGAATCCTGCGACACACCACAGTCGAAACATAGTCGCTTCCTAAGGTCACCCGCGCCAAATCACATAACCATATGTCTGTAGTTGCTCCAAGTGCACCATGCAAAACTTTGGGAAGCAGTATCTAGATCTTTCTGGTCAGAATGGGAGAGATACAGACATTGACGCGCCCACCAAAAGCCAATCACCTAACCAACCAGTGTATGCCAGGCCAGTAGCTTTCAATAACCAATAGAATGGAACATTTAAAGCTGGGTAGATGATGCTCCGGATCGGATTTCCCGAGAGCCACTCCCAAGTCAGGTGTCCATAACCAAATACCAGGTGAAATGCAGGTTCAAGTGATTGAAAGTACTCGTCCGGCTGGAAGACGGTTCGTGTAAGGACCGCAATGCCTATACGAATACCGAGAGAAACTCGAACTATATGTTGATGATCCATCTTGCACAGTAGTCTATGACGAGAGTATTTAGCGAAATCAATCAATGTTTGAATAATGTACTACACAAAACATTATTTAAATAAAACTATCCCGTTGTTTGGATAAATCTGCTTATAGTAAAACCATATGTGTGTTATCCTACTACTACTGTAGGTCTAAATTTTGGAGAGAAGAGAAATAGAGAGCTGAGAAACATTGTAAGAGTCCTAAAACACTGTTACCTAATCTGCGGATTATATAATTATTGCGAAGAAAATAAGAATACCCTCCCAAGGTCGTGTCTTCATGACACCACTGAATGACTTCCCCAGTATTCGAGCAGTGGGCATCCTTGGTGCATCAGGGTGAAGCAGATGAAAGTGACTTACACTTGGCATGCCTTTAATGCTCTCTTTGTTAAATTACTTTCCAGATCTATCGACCAACATCTGACCTGAATGTCCTCTCTCAGTGCAGATCAAGTCTACATTCCAATCACTGATCACTCCATGGACAAAACCCTCTCCATTCCATGACAAATCCCATGGAGTTCTTGACAATGACTCTCTCAGTGCCCAACAAACCTGGAGTATATTGCAGCCTCTTATTATTAGAACAATTCTTCCCGTATTTAAGAACAAGTGTAGTTCCTTAGTCTGATAATCAACTTAGACTACATACCACATTCATCCTCAGTTAACATCCAAACCTTCTCTTCCTAAATTATAACCACACAATGAAGTCAGGCTAGATACAACACCTTACAAGTTGGAGCCAAGGTTGTTATTCACATCCAGTTTCCAGCCACATCCATCCCAACCTACAGGTAACACCTCTCTCCTCATCTGCACTCTCTGATCTCTTCCAGTTTGGATCAATCATCCACTTCAGATGTCCTTACTGGACCCTTGCCAACTCCATAGATTTTCATTCCCAACATCCAAGAATTATATAAGCTGGTAGTTTACACTGTAATGATCTTATTCTGAAAATCAACTAAAACTAACACTATCTTCTAGTGTTAGCAATGATATGTCTCACCACCTCCCAGTGGCCTTGCCTTCCTAGTCCTTTAAGTACTCTTCTAAAATATGTGACTAGTATGACTCATAGAGGTACAGCATATAAGCTGAAGCTGAAGGTTGTTTTAACTTCTATTTTCACATTCTCAAATAATACTTAACTAACCCATTTGGACTTTTGAGAGACCTTTATTAGATCTCAGATAATGAGGTATGAACCATGTCTAATAATAGCACTCACTCACTTTCATGCCCACTTCTGCTAAGTCTCACAATCAACCTGTCTTTTATACTGTTATGACTTAAGCCCAAAAGTTTAGTTAAAAGAGAAACCTTGTATTGGACAACACAAGAGAACTTAGTAGAGTTCCTAGTATATCTTTTATATACCTCTGGTACATGGTCTGTGTGCATCTACATCTAGCCTACCCTAAATGTTATAAGTTTATGTAAATAAAGTTATTATATCTATGATGTATGATGTCATCCTTCTGTTATGTCACATGACATTGAGACTATGACTGTGACCTGCATAGCTCACTGGTGACAGTTGTCACACCTTGTTATATTACCTTGTCCCTTCTTTACTAAATTCAAAATAAGAGATAAAAAATAAAAGAAAAGATAAAAGAGATAAAAGAATCTAAGGCAAAAATAGGAAAGACTTTAAATAAGAGACTAGAACTGAAAAAGAACAAGTCTACCATCTTTGATTCTAATACATACTACATTCATGAATTCATCCAACAAGTATAAATTGTTTCTAATACCAAGTCAATTTTTCTAATAGTTATCACAACTTTTACTGTTTTATAAGATACTATAGTAGATCACCTCTCCATCTTGAGTTTTGTTAGTTAAGTTCTGGACAAATGTAAGGCTTTAATACTTGTTGATGACAGAATGTAGATTCTTTCATGCTTTTTTAATTCATATGATGAGATGTTTGTGAGTTCTTGGACTTCACTTAACTCAAAGACTATCAATTGGTAGCCTAAGACTGTAATACTTGATATAAGACTAAGGGAGCATTATAGATGGTTTATGTTATCTTAGACCAAATAATAGAATATAAGAACTAAGGAGGAGTTCTTGTCTTATCTATATTTGGTGATCACTTTTCTCTATTCTATAAAATTAGGCTCCTCTCTCTTGTTATCATTGATCCAGAGCTTTATTCTTTTGTAATTCTATACAAAATAGCCAAATATTATGTTCCTATTCTTCTGTACTACTAGATAGAAGAATAAGTCTTAGTTGACTAATCTTTCAGAAAGAAAAAAAAATTAGATTACTAGGCTAGAAATATTGTAATTAGCTTATATTGTTACAACTCAAGCTCAAGTATAAGAGCAAAAGAAGAACCTTGTATTATGTTAACACAAGAGAACTTGATGAAGCTCTTGGTATAATATATCTACCTATGTATACACTAGGTTGATGGTCTGTACACAACTACATCTAACCTATCCTAAAGGCTATATATTATATTAAAAGTTAATATGTAGTGAACATTCTATATGATTTTATTATTCTAGAACTTTCTACATTTTTCTATAATGAGAGAGAAATAAAATAAAAACAAAGTCTACCATTCTTGACTCTAATATTACCCCCTTTTTAAAGGTTTTTCCTTCAGAGAAACTGACTTTCATTTTTGCCAGTTTTTTTCTAACTTTCTTAAATACTCCTCTTTAAACTTTTCATTATTCCATTTATATAACATTTTCACTACATACTTCTCTAGTAATTCTTTTCTTCCAAAATCCTTTTTTTCTGTACATTATCATATTTCTACTATAAATCTAATTGATACTTATATTTTCTATTATATCTGAAATCAAGGATAAAGGGTAATTTTTTAATAGTTTATTCATTTAAATACCTATAATACTAAACAATCTGCTTCTGTCATATGCAAGTCCACCTGTCTAGAAATTACATCCCCATGGAGTAATTATCCCCAAAACATACAAATCTGCCTTCTACAGTGGCCACCTTTCTCACAACACATCTTATGGCGGTGCTATACCCATCTGGGTATTCTGTCTTCCATGGCAGAGATACTTCTATTCAACTTGGTCTTCCATGACAGAGTTACTCCTGTCAGTGTCTTAACACTGAAACCTCTGCTTTTGGTAATAGGGGTTTTACTACTGAAACCCTGAGCATCTCCTATAATATCTGTTTGTATATAAGACTAGTAGTTACACTGTAATTTGCTAGTCTGATAATTGACAAAGATAATCTCTTATTAAACTCAATCTCTGGTGTTCAATGGCAACACATCAATCAGCACTCACTTCCATCTCAGACTTCTTCCCATCATCTAAAGTTGTGACCA
>Ga0157368_1000690_pt1 | contig 15614 bp, 23 predicted proteins | sample AttbisABBM3_FD_113146 | JGI IMG/M metagenome (GOLD analysis project Ga0157368, IMG submission 113146) | Fungus gardens microbial communities from leaf cutter ant in Botucatu, State of São Paulo, Brazil - Atta bisphaerica ABBM3 | ecosystem: Host-associated > Fungi > Mycelium > Unclassified ...
AAACATATACCAGGAAAGACGAATATGAAGGCAGATATTCTTTCAAGAAAGGAACAAGTGAACACAAAAGAGGACAACAAGGATGTTCAACTCCTGAAGGAAGAATTATGGCAATGAAGGACAACAGCAGAGATTACAATGATAAAAAGGAAGACAAGGATAGAAGAAAACAATATACTCAAAGAGATTAGGAGAAATGCCACAAGAGAAAAAGAAGTAATTCAAGCATTGAAGAAAGAAGATGGTCTAACCTGGGAAGAAGACAGAGTAGTTTATGTGGAAGGAAGAATATACGTTTCAAATAACAAGAAGACACGAGAGGAAATCCTAAAGGAAAACCATGACTCAGTGAATATAGGACATCTAAGACAACACAGAATGCTGAAACTTCTCAAAAAAACTTACTGGTGGCCAGAACTAAAGGAGAGCATCAAGAGATACATATAGGAATGCTTCAAATGCCAACAGAATAAGGTTCAACACCAAAGGAAGGCAGGAGAACTACACCCATTGGAAATACCTCAAGAACCATAGCAAGAAATCAGCATAGATATCATTGGACCTTTACCAAATTCAAATGGAATGGACACTATACTGGTCATTGTCAACCAATTTATGAAAATGATTTGTCTGAAGGCAACAATGACGAATATTTCATTGGAAGAAATAGCGAAGATCTATAGGGATGACATCTGGAAGCTATAGGGAGTACCTAGGAAGATTCTAAGCAACAGGGGATCACAATTAACATCAAAATTCATAGAAGAATTCACGAAAGCACTAGAAACAAAGAGACAACTATCAACAGCATACCATCCTCAAACAGATGGTCAAACAGAAAGAATCAACCAAGAGATAAGAACGTTTCTGTGACACTATGTGAATTATCAATAGGATGATTGGACAAATTGGCTAGCTGCTGCAGAATTCTAGTACAATGACAAAAAACATGCAACAACGGGAAGAACTCTATTCAAATTAAACTTTGGAAGACATCCTTGGAAAGGAGACCTCATGGTACAAATGGGAATTCCATGAGTTGAAGAATTTCTTATTGGATTACAAAAGAGTTGGGAACAGGCGACAAAAGTGATGAAGGAAGTATAGAAAAGTATGAAGAAGCAATTTGACAAGAAAAGGAGGAATCCTCAAGGATTGAAGGTCAGTGACAATATGTAGCTAGAAAACAAGAATATCCATTTGAATTGACTCTTAAAGAAGTTAGATAATAAAAGATATGGGCCTTTTAGGATTTCAAAGGACATTGGCTTGGGAGCATTTCAACTAGAACTTCCAGAAGGATGGATGATTCATAACGTCTTCAATAAGGACTTGCTGACACAATGTGTGGAGCCAAAGTTCAAAGGACAACATGAGGAACCAGCACCTCCCCCAATGATTATTAATGAAAAAGAAGAATATGAAGTGGAAGAAGTCAGGAAGCATAGGAAATGTGAAAGAGGGACACAATATCTGGTACACTGGAAGGGATACAGAGATGAACATGACCAATGGATAGCAAAAACAGAGTTGTCTCATGTAAAAGAGGCAATTAAAGACTATTGGACAAGAGTTTCGAGTCAAAACCTATAAAAAGAGAGGATAAAATCACATTTCAACAGCTCAAAGAAATCACTCGAATTCTCAAAAGCACTTATATAACCAAATAGCTTCTCAAATCTCTAACAACAACAACTACGCTACAGCACCCACGTTTTCAAATCCATACATCTCCAGAAAACTAAACAATATGGACCAGGCTCAGGTCATGAAGAGGGAAAGAGAAGATTGGTCAAGATTATACCACAAGATGTTGAAGGGAATAGAGGCAATGATCAATGTCCAGAAGATAGTGAAAGATATGAAGAAAATAGCAGAAAAAATGAATACAATGATTACAGAAATAAAGGGAATGATTCTGATAGCTAGTATCAACAATTGGACAGTCAATACCACGAACATCACACAGATATCTGAAGATCTTTGATATTTAGTTCAAAGTGATATGGACAAATGAGCATTCCAAATTCAAAGGATGCTAGCTGACAAATTAGATCATTACAAAGGAAGAGGCAACAGATATGTGGATGATAATATTCAAGAAATCCAAGAGCTCTATGTGGATGAAGAAATAAAGAAGGAAAAAGGAAAGGTGGAGGATGATGAAGTAATACTAATAAAACCATACGAGGTCTCTATGACAACATCCTCATCCTCACAGACAAGTTTTATAACAGATGAAGTCAAGAATCTCTTCAAGTACATGAAGTTTGTGCAAAGTCCAATACAAACAAGACTATTCAAACCACCACCATACTACCAATCCCTCAAATCCAGAGGAGAACAAGATCCTTTGTTCTGGAAAGAAGTTGCAACAGCATTTGTAAACTGGAAACATAATACTGATATTGCAAGAAATGGATATCAAATCCAAATGTTTCAAGGAGGTCCACCGCATGAACCCTACTTCATAGCAATCAATAACTGGGATCAAATAATCATTGGCCCTAGCAAAAAGATAGTAGCTACACATATGGTAGTATACTTCATGTACTGTATATGGTTTCCTCGTTTTACTCCTTTCTTACTTAGTATATATAGCATAGATACTCTTCTGTATCCTTATGCTTTACCACTTACAATCAATCCCTTAACCTTTCCTCAAGTCTTTGCTTAAAAGTGCAACCTGAGCTTTAGCTTAAGATCATAACAGTAATTTATACTGTAAAACCTTATTCTGAAAATCAACTAAAACTATCATCAATTTCCAGTGCTAGTAACAACACATCTCCTATCTTCTGATAGACTTAGCCACATATCATATCCTAAGTATATCTTCTGAAATATATGATCTATGTAACTTATAGAAGTACAGTATATAAGCTGAAGCTAAAAGTTGTTCTAACTCCTGTATTCTGTGTATTCAGATAACACACAAACTTGTTTATTTGGACTTCTGAGAGCTTACCATCAGATCTCAGATAATGAGTTGTGAACTGTATCTAATACTGTAAGCAATTACCTTAGATCTAAGTAGTCCTCAGATATTAGAATGGAGTTCTATGAAGTTGATAGAAAGTCCAGTGAGAATGTCTGAAAAGTGATTCATGTGGAATGGATAGAGTTAATTTATACTAAATAAGAGAGTAGGTATTATCTGTAGGTTTAAACAGATATAACTAGATCAGAATGTGATATATATATAGTACTAGTTAGATGTCAAAGCTAAGCTTGATATTGTAATGTTTTGATATAACTAGTTTAGTGGCTAGTCTAGTCCTAACAAGAATAGAGTAACTCAAGATAAACATAAACTATAATATATTAGTATAAATAATAGATAAATGTAGAAAGAACTTCTTGTTAAGTTTTTCTTATAAAATCCCATGATATTTACTATTGAATAACTATCTTATATACCTATAAGCTGTTTCAGAAATAGTTATTACAATAGTATCAGAGGTTTTCTCATTATTTCTTGCTAACATCTTATTGTTCTTTCAAGGATATCTTTTCTATTTCTTATAGTATTTATGCTTTACCAACTGATTATCTTATTTATTCTTACTCAAATTTTTGTCTAAGTTATAACTTAAACAAAAATTAAAAGTTATAGGTTAGATTTAGATAGTGCACAGACTATTAGAATAACTAGGTAAAAATTTAGAGTTATTTGGAGCTTTAGAGAAAATTATAAGATAATGACTACTTGAAATACTATCTAGTCTATTTTAATATGTTGGAATATCAATTACATAAGCATAAAATGATACTTTAGTATTAAAATTTGTTAGAAATAAAGAGACCAATTGAGAAATAAAGTCAGAATATATACTGTAAAAGTTTAAAGTTGTTACATACTATTTAATATCTGCATTCTTTCTACTCTCTTCCAGTGCAGATCACACTCTATTCCAATCACCCATCAACCTAAGGACCAAACTCTTAATTTCTTATCAATTCTATGGAGTTTCAAATAACAATAACTGTAATACTCAATAACCCAGAATAAATTAACTTGGACTTGTGCCACACTCATCTTATTTTCTTCCAAACTTCCCTTATCCAAAATATGACTATATGATAAATAGACTAGATATAACATTATCTATTGAAGTTAAGATCATTATTCATATAGCACTACTTCCAGCTCCTCACTGCCTCATAAATCACTAAGTCTAGTCTTCTATTTTGCCTTCTATGTTACATTCATAGATATTCTCAGTAAGTGTGAATTGCCTTTAACAAGAGTATAGAAAAGTAAATTAAAATAAGTATAAAAAATAACAGAAAGCTATAAAGTTTGAAAAATCATAGAAGAGCAGAAATTTCTAACTTTCTAAAGATAATTGTTATCAGAATTAAAGACAACAGAATTTACTTATTTTATTTTCCTTTATCATTTTTATTTTTATTTCTATTTATTTTATTATTTGGACTTAGAGTTAAGATTATAGTGTGACATTATATGTGACTGTCACAGATTTCACACCTTTGACAAGATACCACACATGTTATATTCATAGTCACATGATTATGTGACATATGGAAAGATGTGGAAGATTTTAGAAGAATAATATTATATAGTATGTTAAAAGCATATATAAGATAAACACTCTATATTAGAAACTCTATTGAGTTCTCTTGTATTAATTCTAATATAATTTTTTCTTGTTCTAACTCTTAAACTTAAATCATAACGATTGTAGACTACTTATGAATATTAGAGTATAAGAAATTAGGTTAGCATTAATATACAGATTATCATATAATTTTGGATGAAAACTTTATGTATGTCACATACCTATCTGAATATATTTATATTATAATTTAAGACTTAGAGTTTAGTCAAGAAAGAAATCTTGTATAAGGTTTATGTAAGAGAACTTGATAAAGTTTCCAGTATAAAGTGTCTACCTTATCTATGCTAGCTAGTTAGTCTATGTGAGATCTTACCAAACCTACTCTCAAAGCCACATATTATCCATAAAGTTAATATATAATCATACTATATATTACATTTCATTCCAACTATATCTATTCCTACTCATAGATAATCTTTTCTTCTTCATCCACACTCTCCAATCTCTTCTGATATGGAATACATATCTCTATTCTACCTTGGATGTTCTTGCTGGCTCTTGTGAATTCTATGGACCTCCATCCCCTAATATTTGAGGATCACTAGAAATCAGAGTCACTCACTTAATAGTCTCTATTTCAAATAAATTACTCTAGATAGCATACCTAGTATATAATTTGGTAGTTTACACTGTATCAGTTATTTTGAAAATTAACTAAAAATAACACTTATTTCCAGTGTTGGCAACAACATATCTTGCTACCCTCCAGTAGTTATCTATCTACTAATTTCCAAAGTTCTATTCTAAAATATATGACATGTATAGCTAGTAAAGACACAGTACAAGCTGAAGCCAAAGGTTATTCTGACCCATCTTCCATATTATTGGATAACATACTAATCAATATATTTGTTGTGACAACTACTAACCAAGACAGTTAATAGTATACTAAGTAATATTATAAGATAAGAATCTTATAGTGATTACAAAAGAACCTGACAAGGAGTTCCCAATGTATTCCTATACTATATATACTACTAACATATGGTCTGTGCTAACAATAAATAACTCTATCCTAAACTATATATATTATCTATAAGTCTATCATACTATTACTACAAGGTAAACATGCTATAGTTATGCTCTTGATATCATTGTTCTAGTTCTTTCTACTATGTTTCAGACCTATGACATCACATCATATGACCATAGTCACATGCCTCTTCATTATTCAAGAAATAAAAGAAAAAGAAAAATCAAATCAAAGAAAATAGATAAAAGGAAAACAAAAGAAAATATAAGGGTTCAAGTATACCATGACAGTACCCTCCATTAAAGTTCCACCTCCAGAGGAACTTGCCTCCTTTTCCCTTTCCATCTTGCTCAGCTTCTCTCCAATTTCTTCAAATATTTATCTTCAAACTTTCTATTATCCCATCCAAACAAGATTTTCACTGTATACTTCCCTAGTAACTCACTTCTTTTAAACACCTTTGCTTCTGGATTTAATGCCTTTTTTTTCCCCTTCTTTTTTCTCATTTGTACTGTTTTTATCTTCTCTTCTCTAATTTTCTTTTCAAATTCTTTTACTAAGTTCATCATATTTTCCAAGTTTTTGAATCTTTTCCAAGTGTCTTCTTCCACCATATATCTCTTCCACCAAACTAAATACTTTGGCTTCCCCTCACATCCCTTCTATTCAATATTTTTTCAATTTCATACTTCTTTTCTCTATCTATTTCTACTGGAAGAAGTGAGATTTTTTTCTGTTTCTCTACCTGCTCCTAATATATTGCTATTCTATTCACACTAACCATCAGGTGAATTTTCCTCAACACTAATAATTCCAACTCCACTACATTCTCTGATATAATTTTCTTGATTTTATATAACCCCACAAACTTCTCTGTCAACTTCTTTGTCTTCCTATCCATCATCTGCCATGTCAAATCCTTCATATTCAGCAACACTCTATCTCCCACCTTATACTCTACTATCTCTTTTCTATTTCTATTTGCATATTTTTTCCTCTCTTTTTGTGACTTCATCAATGCCACTTTTGCCTCCTCATTCATTTTCTTCATTTCTTTTACAAACTCTTCTGCTTTTGCATGCTTTTCCTTTTTTTTTTTTTATCTCAAAACCCATCCTTGGTTCTCTTCCATAGTTAACTTTGAACAGTAACAACTTTGTTGTTAAAGACAAGCTCTACAGTTGCCAACTATTCTGACTAATTACTTTGTCTATAATCAATGTACATTCTCAAGTACTGCTCCAACTCTTGATTTATCTTCTCTGTCTGTCTGTCTGTCTGTGAATGAGAAGTCTTTGGTAGCTTTGTTTATATCCCCAACATCTCATTCAACTCCTTCATTAATTCTGCCACAAACTAAGGCCTTCTATCTGCACACTCTCTGGCATCCTATGTAACTTCCACACATTGTTTCTAAACAACCTTGCTAATTTCTCTGCTGTTATTTTCTCTATTGTTATTATAAAATACAATATTTTCAAAAACCTATCACATACTACCAAAATTGAATTATGACCTCTTGATACTGGTAGCTTTGTAATAAGTCAACTGATATATGTTGCTATGGTCTTTCTGACACTACATTTGGTTTTAATTTTTCTGCTGGCAACTCTGCTCCATTCTTTATCCTCTGATACTGATCACACCCCTCCACATATTGCTTCATCTTCTTTTTAGATCCTGGCCACCAATAATTTCTAGTGACTAGTTTTACTGTCTTCTACTGTCTTCTATGTCCTGCTATTAGCATATCATGATATAGCCAAATAATCTCTAATCTTAACTCTTCATCCTTTGGAATATATATCTTTCCTTCTTTCAACATCAACTTGTTCTCAATCTACCACTCATTATTCCTCAATACTTTAACTCCAGCCTTCTTCATTTCTTCCACTGCTTTCACTGTCTCATTATCTTTTGCCTCTAATTTTTTAATTTTCTCTATGGTTTTTTCTTCAACTCCCTTAATTAATAACTGTCCTTTCTCCATTGCTCTAATCTCCAACCACTTCTTCTTCAGCATTACTTGATTTTCATTATCTCTCTCTACTCCTTCTGCCCAATCTGCCCTCCTGCTCAAACTATTTGCTTGTTCTATACTCTTGCCAGCTACATGCTTTAAAGCAAAATCAAATCTTGACAAATACAATGCTCATCTAGCCTGTCTTTGATTCAACTTCATAGCTTTCATAAAATACTCCAAATTTTTGTGGTTGGTCCAGATTTTGAACTGACTCTTGGCACTTTCTAAAAAATGCCTCTATACCTCTAAACACCTAATAATTGCCAATATTTCTTTATTGTAAATTTTATAACTCCTTTCAGCTTCATTCAATGACTTAGAAATATAGGCTACTAGCCTCCACTTCTCATCCTCACACTTTATTGACAATACTCCACCCATAGTAAAATCTAATACATTTACTTCCACTCTCATCCCTTTGTCCAAGTCTGCTGTTATCAAGACTAGCTCTATCATAAACCTCTCCTTTAACTCTTCAAATGCTTTCTGCTGTCTGCCTCTCCAATTCCACCTCACATCTTTTCTTGTAATCTCATGAAGAGGTTTTGCTATCCTTGTGAAATCCTTGACAAACTGTCTATAATAATTTGCCAATCTCAAAAACTTCTGCATATCTTTCACACTTCTCAGCACTGGCTAATCTACTACTTCTTGAACCTTTTCCTTCTCTATTTTTATTCCATCTGGTCCTATCACAACTTCTGAAAACCCAACTTCTCTAACCTTTCACATACACTTTTCTAGTTTTACAAACAAATCATTCTCCACTATTCTTCTTAATACTTCTTCCACAATATCATCATATCCTTCTTTTGTTTCCATTCCTACCATCACATCATCAATAAATGCTGCTATATCTCCTACTTTTATCATATCTCTTAGCCAGTCATTCATTATTGGCTGAAAGGTTGCTGGTGAGTTTGTCAGTTCAAAGAACATTACTGTTAGCTCAAAAGCACTCTCTGATATTGAGAATGCTATCTTCCACTCATCTCTCTCCTTTATTCTCACATTGTTGTATTCCCACCTTAGATCTATCTTTGTAAATACCTTCTTCTTTCCTATGTTATCTATCAAATCTGATATCAGTGGCAATGGATAATTATTTTTGATTATTCAACTGTTCAAATATTGATAGTCCTGCACCATTCTCTTCTTTTTATTTTTCTTTGGCACAAAGAACACCAGTGATGTCTATAGTGATTTTGATTATCGGATATACACCTTCCTCAATTGATCCTTCACAAACTCCTGAACCTTCTCTTTCTCTATTCTTGACAATGGATATATCTTCCCCTTTTTTGGAGCAAAGCCTTCCCTGAGATCTATGGTGTGATCCCAAGTCTTCCTTGTTAGCATCCTCTCTGACTTCTTCTTTTCAAACACTTTTAAATACTTATAGAATCTTCTTGGGACCATTTTTTCTACTGTTCTAATTTCTATCAAGTCTTCTTCTTCCTTCTGCTTCTCTTCTACCATTCTTGTTATCTCTATCTCTTTCTCAATTGTTGGTTTTCTAAATTCTTTCTTCTCCTCTCTTTGTATCTTTTTCTTCTTCTATTCTTTCTCTTTCTGCTTTTGCCATCCTGGCTTTGTTTGCTTCATCTTCCACTGCTTTCCACATTCATCTGGATACCTTGTCATCTTCACTTCTCCTATCTTCCAATTGATTTCAAGGTTGTGATATGCTAGCTATGGCATCTCCAATATAACACTCTATTTCTGTCCATCTATAATATCTATCTCTATTCTCTCTTTATGCCCTTTGTAAAATAATTCCACCTCTACTGTATGTTCTATTAGTCCTTTATAATTAAAGATACCATTTATGTTCCTTATATAAATTGGCCTATTTAACTTCTTCTTCCTAAACTTATTCTTTCTCACAAATTCTGAACTTATCACCAACCCTGTTATATTATTGTCTAATAATGCCTCCACCACAATTCCTTCTTCATCATTCTCCTGCTTAACTCTATCTTCACCATCACTTCTCTCAATAATTTCTCTCCTTCTACCTTTCTTACTTCTACTATTTTCTTCCTTTTCTCTTTCTTTCCTTCTTTCAACCTCTCTTCTCTTAACACTGTTTTCCTATCTTTCTTCCTTTTTCCTCCACTTTCTTCTCCTATATTCATCACTCTGCTCTTTAATACTTCAAATTTATTTAAGAACCTCTGTTCTGGTCTCTCTTCCTGTTTATTCTCCATATTTCTACAATGACAGGCAATATGCTCAAAGCCTCCACAAACAAAACATTTTCTCTCCTACATTGCTATCTCTCTGTTCCTTTCTCTTCTTCTATCTCATGCCTCCTATTGTCTCCATTCTTTCTCTGCTCTTCTTTCCTCTCTCATTCTCATTTTCTCTACTCTTCTCCACTTGTTATCTACTCTCTTCCTTTTTTCTTCTTCTTTTTTCTTTCTTCTTCTCTGTTCTTCTTCTCTCTACCTTTTGTCATACTCTCTTCTTCTTCATTCTCTTTCCTGCATCCTTCTCCTTTTCTCAGCATCTTTTTTCTGCAACAATAACAACTTTTTTTGTAATTCAAATATTTTTTTCTGATTGTCCATCTTTTACTGTCTACTGACTACCTGTTTACTATCCTACTAACTACTGCTTTAATAAACATTGGCTAATATCTTTAAGAAGAAAATCTCTAAACTAGATGTTTTCTTACTGAATAACATCATTCCTTTACATGGAAGGATCATAATGGATCTTTAGTACAAGACTTCTACACAAAAATATATATGTAATCTACTTCAACACCATCCACTTAAACAATGAGTAATGTCTAGATAGTGGCCTAAGTATGGTCACTACCATCTACAACTGTCTGTGCTGGCCAGCTAGCTCCCCTTAAGCCTATGGTCTGGCTATATAAAGTTTGTGGCAACTGCATTGATTGCATACTGAGGATAAGTAAAGAGTAAGAGAAAGGAGACTATGTAATGTAGTGTCTCTAAGAGTAGTCAAGTTCTACTGTTGTAGCAACTACTAACCAAGATAGTTAATAGTATACTAAGTAATCTTATACTACTAATATATGGTCTGTTCTAATGATAAATAATTCTACTCTAAACTATAACTATAAGACAAACATGCTACAGCCATACTCTTAATATCATTGTTTTAGTTCTTTCTACTATGTTTCAGACCTATGACATCATATCATATGATGTATCAGGTCACCATGGTTGTCAAAAACACAAGAAGTAGACTTAAACTTTTCTTATTTCTTTTCCCATTTCTATTTTCTTTTCGATTTATTTTCCTTTATTCTACATTTAGAACTAAGGTTAGGGTTAGAGTGAAAAGATCACACTGTCACACAGCAGGTAACATCAGATGACATGGTCACAAGTCACATAATGCATAAAAGGACATAGAATATTCTAGAAGAGATGATGTCATACAATGTGTGGTACACATGTTAACCTTAAGGTGTACACATGGTCATTTAGGGTAGGCTAGAAATAGCTCACATGGACCATTAGGTATTAGTATATAAGATAGACAATCTTGTACAGAGTTCTCTATTGAGTTCTCTTGTGTTAACCCAATACAAGGTTCTTTTCATTGACCAACTCTAAGGTCTTTAATTTGTAACAATGGTCACATACCTCTTCATTATTCAATAAATAAAAGAAAAATCAAATCAAAGAAAATAGATAAAAGAAAAATAAAAGAAAATATAAGGGTTCAAGTGTACTATGATAATATTTGGACTTCTAAGATGACTTACTAAATTTCAGATAACAAGGTATGAACCACATCCAATACTGTATGACATCATTATTCTAAAACCTTCTATATTCTTTCATGTGACTTGTGACTATGATATTATACTAATTCCTAATGCTAAGTTCAAAATAAATAAAAATAAAAACAAAGTCTACCATCTTCAACTTTAACAATCTGATCTATCCAACTACATCATGAATAATGCTTTCCTAACATCCAATTCACTTAGAATATCTATAAAAGAGAGTATCTTTTTTCTTGTCTATTTATTTTCTTTCAGTATAAATCTACCTGGTTTTCTTTCATATTCAATTACTCTATTACTGATCATATGGTTTCTTATAATCTCTAGGAGCTCTGGACTTGATTTCTGAAAACTTGAGTATATTCAGAATAGTTATCTATCTCTAATTCTCAAATAGTCTTAGTACTAGTATTTAAAATATGTAAATACTCTGTAGCTCCTCAGCTCAAAAATCAACTAATGTAGTATACTGTTCTGAATGCCTATATGTTATGATATGCTTAAACTCTTATATTTTATTTTAATTTTCTTTTTTTTATCTATTTTCTTTGATTTAATTTTTCTTTTTCTTTTTTTTCTTGGACAATAAAGAGGTATATGACCATAGTCACATAACATTATATTATAGACCTAAAACTTAGGAGAAAAGGCTGGAAGGATAATATTAAGGTATATGTCTACAATATATTTACTTTATGGTGTATACATAATGCATTTATAGCTAATGTATGAATATTAGGATAAGGTTATTTATTGTTAGCATAGACTATATACTAATAGTATATATAGCATAAGAATATATTGGAGACTTCTTATTGAGTTTTCTTGTGATCTTCATAAGACTACTTAGTATACTATTGATCATTTTGATTAGTGGTTGCTATAATACTATACTTGAAAGTTTAACTTCCTCCATGTACTATTTCCTGGTAATATCCTCTTCCCAAATATGACTATTATGATATGTAGGAATGCAGTGTATTCACTAAAGCCAAGATTACCTAAGATTTACATTTATATGTATCCAATAATGTTTCTATACTCTTTTAATAGCTTTCATAATTATTCCACAAATAGTTTATATAAATTAGACTAGAAGAATATAAGTAGATAGTATAATCTAATAAAAACTCTATTGAGTTTTCTTTGTATATTCTATATATTAATATTCTAAGTTACTAATAGTTAATACAGCTAGTGTCGGAGTTGAAAGCAATGAATTTTACTTATTTTTATTTTCTCTCTCATTTTATTTCCTTCTATTTCCTTTTTCTACTATTTTCTATTTTGAAACTTAAAATTAGGGTTATACATGATATTATGGTCATGCTGTCTCACATCAGTCACAGTCACAGGATCATGTATCACAATAAAAGAACATAGAAGGTTCTGGAAAATGATGTCATATAATATATTTAACATATGGTAATCTTAAGGAAAACACATGGTTATTTAGGGTAGGCTAAAATAGTAAGGCACAGATCATAGGCTTTTAGTATATAAGATAGATAATCCTGTACCAAGTTCTCTTATATAAACCCTATACAAGGTTTCTTTTCTTGGCTAACTCTAAAGTTTTGAGATCATAATAACTAGTAGTTAATGACAAAGAAAGAACTTATCTATAAGAGAATTAGTTTTACATTGACAATGAAGAGGCACATAACCACTGTCACATGATGCATCACATGATATAATATCATAGGCCTAGAATTTAGGAGAAGAAGCTAGAAGAATAATATTAAGATACATGTCTATAGTATATTTATCTCATAGCTAATATATGGACATTAGGATAGGGCTATTTATTACTAGCACAAACCATGTACTTGTAGTATATATAGAGTAGAAACACATCAGGAACTCCTTGTCAAGTTCTCTTGTGATCTCTATAAAACCTTTTGTAATATAAGACTACTATTGACTATTTTAGTTAGTATTTGCCACAACAGTAGAACTCAACTACTCTCAGGAACACTACACCTCACAGTCTCCTTACTTTACTTTCTTATTATCCTTGGTATATGACCAGCATAGTTAATTACCACAAACTTCATATAACTGAACCTTAGGATTAAAGAGTAGATAGCAGCTACTGAAAGGTTGTTATGGACATTGGTGACCAGACCTAGGTCACCAGCTAAACATACTCATTGTTTAAGTAGGTAGTATTGTATTAGTGTACTTGTTTTTTATGTAGAAGCTTTATGCTGAAGATTCATTGTGATCTTTTTATACAAAGGAACAGTGTTATCCAGTAAGGAAACATCTAGTTTATGGATTTTCTTCTTAGGGATATTAGCCAGTTTTTTTAGGGCAGTGGTTAATAGAGTAGTAAATAGGTAGTCAGTAAACAGTGTAAGGTTGGATAAGAAGAATATCAGCTAGCACTTACAAAGAGATTTTTGGAATATCATTAAGTTGTCAAACATTATGGCAACAAATACTTTTGATCAAATAAGCATAGAGAGATTGATTAGAGATATAGAAGAGAAGAAAGCAATGAGATTGCTGCAACAAGTAATGAAAAATAATAAAATAATATTCAATTTACAAAAACAGTTGATAATATTAGAAAGAGAAAATACAGAAAAGAAAAAGAAAGAATGGAAAAGAGAGTGGAGAAGAAAAGAATGTGATGAAAGATAGAAGAAAGAGGATAAATGACAAGTGGAGAAGAGTAAAATAAATAAGGATAAGAGAAGAAAGAAAAGCAGAAAAGGAGTAGAGATAGCAAGAAGTATGGGAAAGAAGAAGAGAGGTAAATAGAGAAAGAGCAATGATGGAAAGAAAGTGTTTTGTTTGTGGAAACTTTGGGTATATTGCCCATCATTGTAAAAATAGGAGAGAAATTGAAGAGAGTAGGAGAATAGAGAATGGGAGATCAGAATATCAGCCCTCAAATAATAAATTTGAAGTATTAACAAGCAGAGTAATAAATGTGGGAGAAGTGATTAGAGGAGAAGTGAAGAAAGATAGAAAAATAGTGTTGAGAGAAGAAAGATTGAAGAAAGGGAAAAAAGAAAAAATCAGTAGAAGTAAGAAAGATAAAAGGAAGAAAGTTGTTGAGAGAAGTAATAGTGAAAATAAGATTGAAGCAGAAAGATAATGAGAAAGGAATTGTAGTAGAGATGTTATTGGACAGTAGGATGACAGAATTAGTAATAAGTTTGGAATTTGCAAGGAAGAATAAGTTTAGAAAGAAGAAGTTGGATAGGCTGATATATATGAGAAATGTGAATAGTATCTTTAATCATGAAGAACCAATTGAGCACACAGTGGAGGTGGAATTGTTTTATAAAGGATACAAGAAGAGAACTGAAATAAATATGATAGGAGGACAGAAGTGAAGTGTTATATTGGGGATATCATAGCTAGCATGCCATAACCCTGAGATCAATTGAAAAACTAGGGAGGTGAAGATGAAAAGATGTCTAAATGAGTGTGGAAAGCAGTAGAAGACAAAGCAGACAAAGCTAGAATGGCAAAAGCAAAAGAAGAAAGAATAGAAGAAAGAAAAATTGCAAAGAGAGAAGAAAAAGAAAGAATTTAGAAAAATGACAATTGAGGAAGAAATAGAGATAGCAAGGATAGTAGAGGAAACAGTTCCTAAAAGGTTTCATAAATATTTGAAAGCATTTGAGAAGAAGGAGTCAGAAATGATGCCAATGAGGAAGATATAGGATTATGCTATAAATCTCAGAGAATGGTTTGTTCTGATAAAGGAGAAGATATATCCATTGTCTAGAATAGAGAGGGAGGAGGTATAGGAGCTTTTGAGGGATCAGTTAAGAAAGGGGTATATTCAACCATCAAAATCACCATAGACATCACTGGTGTTCTTTGTGCAAAAGAAGGATGGAAACAAGAGGATGGTACAGGACTATATTTGAACAGTTGGACAATAAAAAATAATTATCCATTGCCACTGATATTAAATTTGATAGATAACATAGAAAAAAAGTTTATGAAGATAGACTTCAGGTAGAAATATAATAATGTGAGAATAAAGGAAGGAGATGAGTGGAAAGCAGCATTCTCAATATCAGAGGGTGCTTTTGAGCCAATAGTAATATTCTTTGTACTGACAAACTCACCAGTGACTTTTCAGGTGATGATGAATGACTTGCTAAGAGATATGATAGAGACAGGAGATGCAGCAGCATTTATTGATGATGTGATAGTTGGAACAAAGACAGAGAA
>Ga0157368_1000692_pt1 | contig 15561 bp, 18 predicted proteins | sample AttbisABBM3_FD_113146 | JGI IMG/M metagenome (GOLD analysis project Ga0157368, IMG submission 113146) | Fungus gardens microbial communities from leaf cutter ant in Botucatu, State of São Paulo, Brazil - Atta bisphaerica ABBM3 | ecosystem: Host-associated > Fungi > Mycelium > Unclassified ...
CTACACCGATTTTTAACAAGACGCTCCCTTGGAGAACACACAAGAGGACACTGCGAACAACCCAGCTGAATAGATGCTGAATAGACACATGCTCATTCTCGGCAGAGTTCCTCACTCCCTTTGACCTTTTATTACAGCCTCACTATACATTGTTTCACTTTCCCGCCCGACGAGGGCTCTTTTAAAACCTAGTCAAAGACTTTGTTACGCATTCTTTGGGCTCAATTATGACAACTCCTATCCCAGTAACTTGCGTTGAACCTGGCTATGTGACATTCTGTGACTGGCCGAAATCCAGAATCGCCTCAGGAATAAAATAGTATACGAAGCAGGAACTTCGTCTTCTCACACGTGTCAACATACTCTCTCTCACGCGTTCTCGATAAGAGTCAGTTCTCCATCTGGTCTTCTCTAATGTTGAAAACATTGATAGCAGCTCTGGGTCTCCTTGGATTGGCAGGAGCTCGTGGTGTTCCTCAGACAATCAATCTGCAATCGAGGGTCGCTCCCCCAGGAACATCACTTAAGCAACGGGCATTAAATCCGGCTACCGTTCCGCTGGCAGATTTCTTCCTAGGCACAGACTTACAGTATGTATCTCACCCATGTAGAGCTTTAAAGAGCACTGATGATTGTCTCTACAAAAAAGATGGTTTGGAAATATGACAGGTAAATCCCCTAAGAGCAAGGTCGGCACACGAGCTGAATTATTCCATAGTTGGTACGCCACCTCAAAATGTTTCCGTATGCCGCCCCTTCACTGTCTGTCATTGTCCGGATGGTCGTCAACTGAACATGACAGGTTGTATTCGACACAGGAAGCTCCACACTTGAGTTTGCAAGCACACTCTGCGCCTCATGCTCCAATCCAGTCCTATTTGACCCTGATCGAAGCTCTACATTCCGAGACGGAGGCAGAGTATCTAGCATCACGTTTGCTACTGGTGTCGGTGTAGATCCCGTGGTTGGGGCTAATTATCGCCTAACCTTACGTAGCGCCGTCGACACAGTTTCGGTTTCGGGCCTGACTGCTCCCGATACCAGCTTGTTCCTAATCACAGATCAAACTCCTACCTTCAATATCAACCCCTTCAGCGGAATCCAAGGTTTGTCTCTTTATCAAAGGACCTCGTCGAACGATCCTGATTATCATTTTCCAATTCCCAGGCATGAGTGCTCGTGCCCAAGGATTCTTCTTGAGCCTCGTGGACCAAGGTTTACCATGTGCGGGGATCCGTAGTTCTGATCGCTTCTTTGGCTTACAGATGTTTGGTTCCGTCCAGCCCTCTTCAGCATGTATCTCACTCCACAAGCGGTGGGAAATGCAGAGTTGACGCTCGGAGGAACTGACAGTACCAAATTTACCGGTAGGTGGTGATCACCATTTTGAATTATGCCCGTTCAACGCTGAAATCATATCTCCAGGAACTCCTCAATTTGCTTCGTTGGCCTCCAACGGTGCAACTTGGACTCTGAACTCCCCGAGGCTATCAGTCAACGGCAAGACAAACTCGATCTTGACCCAGTCACGCAACATCATTTTTGATAGTGGGACAAGTAATGTCCTTTTTTCCACAGACACCACAGAGGTTTGGATGGCTTATGTATATTCGATTATCCAGACTAATGTGAATTCACACAGGCTATGTACGCTCTCATATCCCCAGACATTAAACCGAATCCCCGTGAACCGGGGACATACGGAATTGCTTGCAACAGGATTTCATCCCTTCCTGCAGTGATTGACATCACGTTCACCTCCCAAAGTGGAGAGCCATTCAATTTGACCATTCCTAGCAGCGAGCTTTCAGTTGGGCCATTTGCAAATGATCCATCGACTTGCCAAACTCTTATCAATGCTTTTGATGGCTTGGAACTTGTTGGCGGCAGTTTACTGAAGCATTGGTATAGCATCTGGGATATTGGGAATCACCGTCTTGGTTTCGCGCCGGCCAAGCTTTGAAGTAGATTTATTTTCGGACTGTGCTCCGATTTGAATTGGTTCTGGTTCGTTAGGGCGTAACTTGTAATTGTTTAAGTCTTTGGAGCGAATGTCGAATGAAAATTATGAGGCGCAGTAGCATTTGAAAGTCTAAGGAGAGGCAATAGTAATGGGTGAACACACCTGTTAACGCGAGGCATGTGAAAGGATATTCATATCTCCAGCTCTCGGGGTCTCTTGACGATTAGAAGTTTTCAAAGTCACTTGGGTTGAGCTGATTTCTATCTTGCGTCTCATAACAATCCCAAATTCATGGCGCCCCCAAGTCTTCCTGATCTCTTTCCCGATGTGTTTCGGTGTATGCGGTTAGACGATATTTATCAAACTCAAAGCCATAGCAGACTCTTGAATCTTCCACCTCAAGATTGGAGGAATTTTCAAGGCCTCAGGCCATCTTACATTGCAAAGGTGTAATTGGTGTATGGGTTAACCCAGCTCCCGAACTCGTGGATAGTCATACCCTCGAGCAATGTACAAAAGCCTATGTCGAGCTCGTAAAGCTCCCTGGTTATTGGTATACGAGAAAAGGGGGAGACCATGGACGCTGGATACAAACCTTTCAAGACTGACAAGGTTGTCTACACTCTCCATGGTAGGCTTGTCTTCAAAACTGACTTTCTTTTTCGAGGCGGGGGATATACATCTTTGTCAGCTCATCCCGCATATTCATTAGCCTAAATTTCACATGGGATTCTTAGAGAATAGCTTTCGGAAAGCCTTTATAGGATCTTTTGCATTAAATATTGTCTTTCAAAATGGAATGTGAGAAAAAACAGTTTTCCTACCACTCTCATAGATGCCATTGGGGGTCACGACTATCTGGCCGTTGCCAAGTTGGCATAGGTTATACTCCAGAGAACATCATCATTGAGATTGAGGGAGACTGGTAGCGCGAATCTCGCTCCGAGGTATATTCCCGAGGACAAATATCTAGGTGATCTTATTCTTGTCTATCTCTAGACGAATATGAGCCTTTCGCATATCAAACTAGGTTCCTCCATGTCATCTGCAGTCAATGCAGGCACGAAGATAGTGCACCCCAACTCTGACAGCATATGCTCATCTCTCTTCTCTCTTCCGGGCCACTCCCAGAAAATACATAATATGATCACGATGGCCATTATACACCTTCATTGTCCCTGAAGCTGAAGACGGATTCCTTCATAATCGCCCCCTCCATTTGATCTCCATCCATCTCAAGGGGACATAGAGAATAGCACTCACAACGAAGGCCATCTCAAACCCGATATCCCCTGTTGTATTTGCGATTGGACCAACATACCAGGTCTGATCCATGCAAGGCACCACAGGACCAAAAGAGAAAACAACTGCAGCAACAGCGGCCATTCCCGTTGGTAGTTGGGATGGTGAGTTCCAGTGAGTTTCATCATAGAGTTCGAATTTGCCTCTCCTGAAATAAAGGTGCTCGAGGAGGATGATCATCACATATGCAGCGGCCCAATATCCAAGTAGGCCCAAAAAATTCACCAAGGTATCGTAGAACCGATGTTGGCCCGCAATGGCCAATGCGACCACACTGATGACGAATGAATTGATAGAATGAGCAACGCAAGCAAAGCACGTTACAGGACGGTGCCAACTGTCGAGAATACATATCTTGGAACCTTGAGGAAGAATGGTATAAACAGTTGTAGATTTAATGAAATCGAATAAAATGTTATCGCCATGTTCCCAACGACGGAAAGGCTGAGGAGGACGACAAGAAATTTGCCGAAGCCATGAGCAGGTTCGAGCATCGTTTTGAGGAGCCCCCCGACATCCCCGTTAGTGTATGATTGCTCCCATGATGGTACGGAGGTCGCGGAAGCAACCACAGCTGCTCCCGTACATTGAAGAGGTATCTAAAAAGGGATAATTCGGGGAGAGGAGTCAGATACAAAACTCTGGGAGTGGAATAATGACATTACAGTCGAAAGAATGAATCCGAGATATGTCCAAATAAATATTTTCCAACTATCAGACAAGTATGTGAGTTCTATCTTTGTTCTTATTAGCTCAAGGGTTGGACCCTGACCTTTTGACATCCTCCCTGAAATATGTGGTATAATCAGAACCGAGAGGTGTCCAGGTGACGGTGAACCCAGCGAGGGTGGATGCAAAGCTAAGTATGCTTCGTGCGGTGGAGGGTTCGAAAGTAGGCTCCCCAAGATGTTTGCCTCCCTCCCCGAGTGCAATTGCAAAGGTGACAAGTACAGGAAACCAAGCCACTCTTTCATACCAGCTAAGTACGGCATGTCCACAAAAAGACACAAGGAGTCCCACAATCCCGATGACCACGATACCAACACTGAAAAGAACAAATCATAATGATTTTTTCCGCTTTCCGTTGCACTGTGAAGTACATACGTCCAGCTGAGATCTTGATTAGAAACACTCGCAAGTGCCTGACCACCCAGTATACAATTCAAAATGGAAAATCCGCACATCCCGATGAGATTTAAAAGACAACACAGCAAGACACCGTAGTATCTAAGTAGAGATGAGCATATTTATAAATGATCACCAAGCTAAGTGGAAACCATACCCAAAGGCATATCTCGATATCACCATCTGTCTCATTCCCAACTTGGGGCCCCATGTCGAGCTGCGATGGATGAGCTGTGGGTAGTATATTCGCAAGATTATGCTAATACGTACACGTAGGCGGGCATGGCACAAAATATAAGCTCAAAAAACAAGATAGTCAGACATGAATCTCTAATACCTAGTCCGAAGACTACAGGTCCAAGGGTGCCAGCTGAGAATGATAAGATATTGACATTGGCGGAGAACCACACAAAGAAAATTTTGAAACACTGGGTATCCTGGCGCTCCTCGATGGGTATGGGCCGGATACCTATTGGACGAGATCAGAAAACGCAGGTGGCAGCTAAGATACTAATAACGTGCCGCCTATCTCCACTCCGATTTCTTTCAGGCTCTTTCCTAGCCTCTTGTCCGGCCAAATTCCTTTCTCTACCATCTCAAAAGTCCCGTCCAATTCGATTTTGTGTCGCTTTCTGCTTGATCTAGTCGTTACGTGGAAGAGAGCCTGAACGCTGGGTTGATTTCAGTACTCGAGATGTTCTAGAACAGTAAATTAAGTGTGATGTTAGAGACGTTTTCAAGCTTCTCGGAACTAGTGGAAATTTGAAGGATTGACTGAGTAAATGTAGAGGACCTCAGAAAGCATATCACGACAGACTTGGTCAGGTATATTGTGAGCTCGTTACTTGAGAAAAAGGTCCGGCCGGCACGCCGATGACAGTCCGACCTTCCTTGGGTACTTCCTTAGATTTATACAGAACTCGTTCAGGTCGTGAAAATAGAAAAATAAAAATAAAAATATCAAAGACGAAAGAGGCAGGAGATGGTCCTTATTTTAATAGTCGAGGGGGAGTGTATGGTGTTCATTCAACATCCGGCTCCCAAAAGACCAATGAGAAACTAGTCCATACGAGCAGCAATGACGGATCCATAGGAAGCGATTTAAACGACGAGAACATTGATTGTGTTTATAATATACAGGTCATACAGGTCTACTTAAAGACCAGGACAGAATCACACTCTCCAGACATGTCAAGACACAAACCGAGAAGGTTACCTTACTCGACGAGGAATTTCAAGATACGTCTCACGTCGTACATGCACCTTGGGTACAGTGCGAGCAATCTCGGCTTTGGTATTCTGCTCGTCACTTGCTGCGTGTCCTCCTGGCCAACCGTATGATGACTTACTCTCTTGGGAAACTTGGCTGCGCATACGAGTGCATTTTACAGATTTTTCTGGTTAGGTTAGGATTGTCTGTGCCTGTGCCTTGGACAACTTCTAGAAGTCAAATTTCTCCTTTTTTGTAAAGTGACGCTTAACGAATGGTTCTATAGAAATTGTCTTATGCGTCATTCCATTTCCTATCTTGCTGATCGATTGATACCCATGTATTGTGGCCCCAAAGAGAACTTGAACAAGAAATGCATCAATGAAGTCTCGAGTCGCCATGCGCTTATGTGTTCAACATTTGCGCTTTGCTATGTAAAAGCATTCTCCAAGCTCTCAAACAGTATTAAGGCTATCTACAGTCACATTTTCTTGACTTGAGGAACAGATTAAAGATTGTTAGAAGTGATCTTTCTCAGTCCTCCTATCATAGTTGGTGTGGACTTGTTTACTTAGGTCAGTACATCACCTGATTGCATGTACTACTCGCTACTCGCTACTCCCTGTGGACGCATTTTTGACTCCCAGTCTCCCAGTCATTTACAATTGTTCACTGGGTGACTTCTGAGTTATCAGAGTGATTCCTAAGGTTGCCAGGACCTCTTATTCATCATCTGTGCTCCAATTTTATCACAGATGAGGGTACTGTGGATGTCGCGAGATCCTGTCAAAATCCAGAACTGTCATGATATTGTCCAACAACAATCTCTCACCACAGCTCGTCTTCGAAAACACTGATCTGAACTACAATTACATTTTTTTTTCAAAACAAAAAGTTCGATTTTCGGCTCAATATCATAGTTTCCCACAGTCGTCAAAGACCACGAAACTAGATATCATCATCAAATGTTGCCACCGATCAAATCATCTTACCGTAGCTCAACTTCAATCGTATTGACTCATTGACCGAAGTAGTTTCGCAGCAAGTAAGGGAGGGAGGGAGTGGGGCGGAGTAGTGAGGCTGTGATGGCGACGGCGTTGCTACAACGATGATCAGCAGGTTTTGGGGGATAGATCAGTCGCTTTCAGCATGCGCATTATAGCGCTGAATAGTCATCAAGGACCTCTCAAACTCTAATTAGAGCTAGTCCAGGAACATGGAGCGGTTGAACTAATTGAGATCGTTTGCAATGTTTGAAGATCATAGTTTCTTCTTCATTCACTCACTCCTTGTCCCCTGAAAGGCACAGGGTGTTGTTCATGTCTAAGATCATTAATTACTGAACTCATTCGGAAGTTCAGTGGGTCGATTACAACAAATGTGAGAAACTCATCTGTAGGTTATCAAGCAGCTTCAGAAGGGGATGGGAACCGCAAACCCGAGGGACTCATCTCCCTATCTAAGACTCTGCACAACAGCAACAGCAACAGCAATAACAAGATCGAGCTACAAGCATTCATAGCGACCTCATCAAAAAGTCATTGTTATCCAAATCTGAGAACAAAACACAAAACAAACTATTCTTGGAGATAGAGAGAGTGCGTTCACTGTTGTCTAAGCAACTGCACCGCCGAGCTCAGTCGATGATGAGAACCTAGTTGGCAAATCATCAGAGACAGGGATAAATATAGAACATCCATCGCAGGTGATACTTCCAAGGGCTTTCGCTTCCGAACATAACGAAATATTTTTCTTCTTCTTCTTCTTTCTTCTGTTTTGAAGGAGATGTCATGACATTCACAGAACCATAAGTAGACTTTTTTTATGGTCAGATGATGCTCAGGTAACTTCATTCCGCATATTGGCAGTTGCTCCCCGACAACAAAATCAGCATCCGAAACTGTAGGGTCAATTTGAGTTCCGCTTTGTCGAACCGACAAGGAAAAAATGATATGGTTTGAAGCTCATGTCATTATTTCATAAGCAACGGCTTATGAAAATACAAAAATTTATCCTAACCCTCTATCGTTCGGTAATTGGGATGAAATGGGGAACACGGCAGTAGGCTGATTCTCAGGTTATGAAACGAGGGAGTTATTATGAATAGCTTTACATCATAGTCATTGCAGCGCACAAGGATGAATCGGGTAAGACAGCACTTGACAGCCCATGTACCATAAGGCCCGGATCAAATCTTGGCAAGGCATCATGTTTCCAATGATCCGTGACTTTTACAAACATGCCACATTGCGAAGGAGCACAGGAGCACAGGAGCACAGTCGAAGAAGATAGAAAAATAAATAAATCCTGAAACCCGGGGAGATCGGATTTGTCAAAAATTTTGGAACGATCGTACCCCAGTGATACTCGATAAAAGGTGCTCAATACCTACAACTGAAGCACATTGAAGGTGATAACGCCGGTCGGTTAATTGAGGTTTCTCGGAGTCAGCGTAGTAGCAAAGGCAACGGTTTACAGCTTTTCACGGTTTACAGCTTTTCACGGTTTACAGCTTTTCACGGTTTACAGCTTTTCACGGTTTACAGCCTTTCATGAGTTGATCAGACACCCTTTCTCAGTTTCTTATGCCTCGCTAATTACCCAGCAAGGAATAAACGAGTATACCAACATTCAATCAGATGAGACGGTTTGTCGTCGACGGCAATGAGTGTCACGCTGTCCCCATGATCAGGGCTGTTTGACTAAAATAGTTACTGCCGGTTATCCGAGACCCTGTAAATCGGTGATGCTTCAAGGACGAGTGGGTCAAAAAATTCAGTGCAGTCGGCTATTCTTGCCGTCATATACGCACAGGGAAAAATGCTGAGACTTTCGATGCGTTTCAAGGTCAATTGACACCGAATAAGGAAATTACTGACATATGGACCTCAAAATTCATGTGCCTTGCCGTGACTGAGGTTTGATTCCAGCTGAGACCAAGAAGTGAAGCGGTCATACATCAAACAAAAAAAAGGGATTTCTATGCACCACAAGATTTCTCACTCAAGGCCCTGTGCATGTCTCTTCAGAAGCTCAGTCACCATCGAGTAGTGAAGCTATTGTGTTCAAAATAGTACCCAGTACAAGAAACCATTCACGTAAGCTGGGCACTACTTTGAAATGTTTGTTGGATCTGTACCTGTTTCAAAATGGAGTCAAGACTCCAAATGAGGTTTGGAATCATGTTGGGTTCATTCGCAAACCCGGAGGTATGGGATCACTTCCATAAGAGTACTCTGTGGCGCTTTCAATCTGTTCCGGAATGTCACGACACTGACATAAAATAATAATCGACGATCCCGTGCCACTCAGGGCTTTTTCATGAGTGATGGCAATGAATGATAACAGGATGAATAAGGAGCTGACCCGAGAGGACGGAGTTGAGGGGATGCCTTGCCCGGGTTGTCGGCGGCCGCCTATGAGCCTGTTGTGGCACTGGATTACAGACAAGAGGGGTTGTCCTGAATTGTTTCGTTTATTTATAGAATTGCGCGTGCAAGAACGTTGGCACGACGTGGTACACAATGATGAAACACAAAGCAGGCAGACAAGCGAGATCAGGATGGATCAGGATAATTGAAAAGGCTCGCCTGGGAGCTGAACAGTGCATTCTTCCTCTCTGGTGAGTGTCCATTTGGTTGCTTGAGGAAACAAGGCCGCTGATGGTAAACCAGGAGCTTCACATGGCGCTTGCAGTGTCCGGATTCCCCTCATATGTGGGAGACAGGCCGAAATTTCCGGAAAACACACAACTGCGCCCCCATGAACCACATGTCTGCAAGTCGGCCTTGACTCGCATTTTGCACAACATAACTGTTGTCACATCGGCCCGTGACGCTGTACCCGTTATTAAAGCTATTTTGTCGATCAAGTCTCCCATGCCTCGTCCTGCTCTATCTCCATTGCAAACGGATTTGGGTCTTTCTTCCTCTAGACCTCATTCACAAGTCCTCATTCCTGCTGCAAAGCGACCCCCAAGCCCACATAACAGCAGTGGTATCAACTTGCGATATCAGCCAATGGCCATTGTTGATCCCAGCAGCTCTGATCAAGGTAACTGATCACTATCGGTGTAAAGCTCCTTCACTGACACTCCTTGTCCACCAGCTGCAGTTAGAGGTGACGGCGCCATCTCGTCGTTGGCCAGAAAACAACAACCTCAAACCCGTACTCAACGGTCCAGAACCAGTCCAGGCCCACGAGGAAATAAGCTTGAGGCTATCCCTAACTCTTGGGCATCTGCTTCAAAGCCGAGTGATCTGCGGCCTATCCACCCCACCCAAGGCACTGCCCAGTCAAGACCCCTCCCACGTACAGGTGTTTCAAGAGCTGCACCCTCACCTGCCCCTCGAGTTACTCGACTCCATGTCAGCCAATCTGCACGGTCGAGTTCTGTCGATAGAACATCCCACGTTGTAAGATCGAGAATGCCACGCCAGCTGCCTGTACAGCCCACTCCGAAACGCCTCTCACTGGGCGTGGCCATGAACACATCCAAACTAGCTAGCAGGTCTTGCGCTGGCACATCGCCATCGGTGGCGGCACCTGCCCTGCCGATGCGGAGCATTCCTTCTTCACCCACTGCATCTCCTTCTCTTGCCCATCATGTTCCTGTCATCGCTCGCCTCCCTATTTCCGGAGCTACAAACTACAAGCGCGAGACTTCACCCCCTCTCGGACAGACACCACCCTTGCGTGCCTGGTCATCCGCATGTCCGACTTCCCCGTCCTTACCCCACACCCTTCCCTCGGCTTCTCTCACCCGCTCTGCCTTTTCTTCCGGCGTGCCCTCTTCTCTTTCCGGTCCTGCGTCGCCTCCCAGGTCACCCCCTGTTATTTCCATCTCGACGGACACAGCTGCCACCGCAACCATCAATATAGTTTCTGATACTGACGATCCCCACACAGGGATGAACGTTCCTGAATCCCGTGCAAAGGAGTCCAAAAGCCCTGATTCACCTACTTCAGTATTATCGTATGCTAGTCTCACCATATTTACGCCTGGTACTGGTGGCAAACGGAGATCTGTTGGATCGAACGACGGTAGCATCCAATTGGTTGAGGTTGACAAAGTAAAACGTCCATTTATTACAACAATACCCGTGATTCTGATGATTCCAAATAGCATCTCCGCCACATACCTGAACCTGATCCAGGATTTGGTTATCAGGCATACGAATGGGGAGTCGAGGAGATAGGATACTACAACGATCAGCTCCTCCGTTTCCCAACCTCACCCCCTTCTTCCACTCCTGATCCAGAGACGTATCGAAACGAGGAACACGTCGAGGTGTTCGTGGACAATGTCTATTGTGCGGAGCGCAGTCCTTCACCTATTGTATATGCACGACCCAGAACGGACGACTCGGATGATGATTACGGCGTTCCTCGTCCGCGTCATCGAGTGTTGGCCGATGAAGCCAACTCCAGATCAAAGCATGTCAGCAGTAGTGGGAGCAGACCGGGTACCGCTGGTAATCCAACTCGCCCTGCTCTCGGCCCTGATTTTTCAGTCCCCGCGCCGAGCGCGAATGTTGTTGACAGTACAAGGTCAAAGCAAGATAGTTTAGGTCATGCCGTCTCTGGAGAGTCCATCTCCTATCATTCCGACCATTCGTCATCTACCTATTATGGCACTCGACCAAAGGGAAAGAGAAGAGAACAATACAAATATTCCATTATTCCCGCATCAAAACCTAGCGAGGCTGTCGAACTCCTGTCTCCACGTCATCTCGCTCCATCTTCATCAAGCGCAGAAGGGATGAATGAGGTTGTTCGTAGTCCTTCACCTATTCTCTATGCTCGTCGGCGCTCGTTCGACTCCAATTCAGAAGAGATTGATATTTTGGATGATACAAGGGGTGCTGGCAGTGGGGAAGTTGTTGGATATGGGCAGGTTGGTTCAGTTGCTCCTTATGACTTTTTATTATCAGAGCCCGTTGGAGGTGATATTTTGGGAAAGAAAGTCAGACGGAGGACGGCGCAGCCGAGATCGTTTTTATATGAATATTCGACACCGCCTGTCCAACACTCTTTTGACAAGGGTTTTGATGAGAAGGAGAGGGAGAGGGAGAGGGAGAGGGAGAGGGAGAGGGAGAGAGAGGGAGAGAGGGAGAGAGAGAAAGCGGAGGAAATAGAGAGGGGGAGAGGGAGGGAGAGGACACAGAAAGGAAGAGGGGGAAGGAAGGAACGTGCATTTCCGATGCCCCTTGTGAATTATAACAAGGAGAGGGAGACAGACGAAAAGGAGAAGAAGGAGAAGGAAAGGGAAAAGCCGAGAACAAGGAAGACGAGTCTAGGAGGAATATTTGAGGATTTGGCCGCTGTTACTAATGTCATCTCAGGCCGAAAGCAAGCTGGCGATTCTACGGTCAATTCGAGAAGTCGTTCACCCAAATGTAATAAAAACAAAGAAAAAGAAGGCAAGGAGAAAGAAAAACGCAAATGGACGGTATGGGAACTCAATGTCAATATGAAGGAGAAATCGGAGAGAGGTGGTGACGGTGATTCTTGTGGGACAGATATTGTAGAGGATGGCGATAGTGTGTTAGATATTGCGGGTGATGGTGATCACCATGATGATGACTGGAGTGCGGATGAGAGTTTGGCTGGGATGAGGGAGAGGAGGCAAAGGCACAGTTTGGCTGGTCTTGAGTTTCGATGAAGTGGTTTTTTTTTATGTTTGTTTCTTATTTTATTTTTGAGATTCTTGGTGATACTGGGAAGGTGCAACCGTGTTTTTTTTTTTGAATCTTGTGTCAGCATTTTATTTCGAGTGCATTAGTACATTATACCATATAATTAAATTTGACTTTTTGTTACTTAATGAACTGAAGGCCGTGACGCAATGCAACGCTTTGCCCAAGCAGCTGAAGATAAAAATAAAAAAACAAAAACAAAAATAAGAGCTTCAGGAAATCAGCATGGCTGTTGCATGATTGTTAGATTGTTGTTGAGTTGAGTTGAGTTGATTGATGCATTTAGGCCTACAAGTTATGACTGATTTCTGATGCTGATGAAGAAAAAAAGTAGTCCTAGAGCTAGGATTGATATTTTTGGGCAAGTCGCTGGTGTGGTTTTCTGGTAAAATTGGGACAAGAGGAAATTTTTTATTAATTTTTAAATTTTTTTCTCTTTTTGATGGGTACAGTACCCCTATGTTGATAGTTGATAGTCGATCTGAGTAGACCCATAGCTACTTTATGTTTTTTTCTCACTTGGAAACTGTAAAACAATCAGGTGGCGGTCATCATCAGCTATTCACGCGAGAATTGTGTGGAAGTTGATTGCGTTTCATAGACATATTTGTAAAACTTCGCGCGCCGAACAAGATGAGATGAGATGATGTGTGATGTGCGCACTCATGTGTTTATATAGAGAAGGGCTTTACGTACACTTTCGTGTGAAAGAGAAAGAAATTTCCAAGTCTTCGGTATTAGGAGACAAACAGTTTATTGGACGAGATGTTAGTTATGTAAGGATCGAGTAGGGGATATGAGGGGCATAAAGCATACGGCATACGGCATACAGCATATAGATGAAAAAATCAAATCAAGTCAGTACCTAGCTCAGCTAACAAAGTACTACGATCAGAGACCTACCATGAGAAGATGGAAGTCAATTCAATTCTACGAAGAGGATGGAGATGGAGATGGAAACATTGCAGCTGCATCATGACTTGACACACCCCAGTTAATACACAGCGCTAATCGTGCCCTTTCGTAATCCCAACCATTTTGTTCCATAGATTGGAGAACTTGAGTGAGTGTCTGATAGCGTTGGGCTATAGCGCTTCTCATGGCATTGAAACTGCGAGCTTTGACGTCCGGCCTGGATTGAGTCAAGTATTTCATCCGTATCTTCGTTTCTCGGTACTGTCGACCAAGTTCACTCAATGTTTTTTCCAGTTCTTTCTTTTCCTGAACTTTTGCAAGAGCAGCGTTCTCTTGTATTTGTAACCCTGCATCGTAATGCATATACCAAGCCTTGACATATTCCGATGCGTGCGGGTACCCATAATCGCCAGTCATTGTCGACATGTTGGTGGGTTCTTCTTGGACGGGATGTTCCACATGCCCTCGGGTCTGTGAATCGTTTCTTGCCTTGTCGAGACGCCGGTTGCGCCTCCTCTCTGTCCAATCGGAGAAAGAGCCTGGAAAAGGCATTCCTCTGGCCTTCGGACGGCGATAAGGGTGGTTACGGACATTGGTAAAGACATCAAAGTCGAACGCCACATCGCTCATCTCTATGTCGCGATATCGCTCGTTGCGCAGGCTCCCTGAATTGACAAGGTTGATAGGAGCGGAAAAAGGCTGAGGAGGCTGTGATTGGTAAGGCGGAGGGATTTGGTGAACCGAGGGGAGATGGAGATCCATAGGCTGGTAAACCGGAGGGGGCGCCATGGTAATATCCGTCAGTGAACTGGTTCGCCTGTGGTGCTTGCATCTTTTCTTTCCTTCTCGCATAAGAACCAGTCCTTCATAGGTCAAACCTAGATCACCCCATATGTCTTCAGATTCATCGACTGTTAATAAGTTAGCGTGAACTGGCTGAATCGGTGATACGAGTTATGACCACTCACCAGGGGAACCAAAGTAACTCATACTAATGTCGTCTTTAAGCGACGACTTGTCCTCGCAGTCATAAGCTCGGGTGCAGACAGACAAAATGCCTTCCATGTAATGTTTGGAGCCATTTATGCCAGACATGCGGGTCGAAGCAGAGGTGGACTGAGGACTACGAGGGTTTGATACAAGGGGATGATGCTTCGGGAGTATCTTGACGGAAATCAGTGGGGGATTGTCGCACATTTTATACCAGATCTATGAAAAATCTCCCTGTCGTCATGTCGAACTTTTTTCCAGCAGAACTAGGTGATAGATTGGTTGAATGGGGTGTGGACATGACATCGGAGATACATGAAATTTCCACCAGATTGTGTGGCAGACCACAATCAGTTTAGCATTGAAAAAGAAGACAGAATGCCGTATGATGAATCCGGGAGACGAATTAGACATGCTGTGGTCAGTGGCAAATTTGCACCACTAGATTAGGTGCCACTTTTTGGGGGAATAGATCTACATGGTCCGGACCAAAAGCGACTGGACCCTGTTGGTTTGTTGTGTCAAAAGGCACCTGTGGAAAATATCGACAATCTAAATTTTCCCCCAGGATTCAATTATATCTGGAGTTGACCGAGATTTGCCAACTTGAGTATCATAAGAAACCATGAGGATGTGGATGACACCCGAAATAAGTGACACCGAAATAAGTCACAAAGATGAATTTCGCTGTGACAGTGATCCTTTTTTGCACTTTTAATCGAGACCGAGAGATAACGATAGGAAGCCCTTGTTTTCAAGAGAGGGAGAACTAAATCTAATTGAAATGCCAGAGGGTACACAATTCAATTACTTCATCAAAAGGAGCTCCGACACTAGTCTTGAAAGTAGAATCTGTAGGCATTCATCCAAGCATCCTTCCCTTTTCCTTCGATAACGTTCTGGAAAGAGTGGGCTTGTAACGAAAGACTGAAAAAAACTATGACCTACCCCATGGCAAGGTATAACGCGCTCGAAATCCCACGAGGCAACTATTCTTGCATCTCGTTTCATCGCCCTACATAATCAGAGTATGAAAACACCTTATGCGAGAAGGCCTCACTCCACATCAACGCCCATGTACCAGACTAGACGAGAATGCAACCAAGACCAAGGATTAGTGTTGAAAACTGATCTTCCACACCCGTTTTTTGTTTTCGAATACTACACTCGAAGTCAGCAATGATCACCAAAAGTGAGATTCAATGCTTGCCTGTTCATCACAAGGAAGGTTGAGGAGGAGGTCAGCTTCAATGAGAGTCTTGGACTCTTCATGGAAGAAAGCGATATCCTTATTTTTGTATCCATCAAAGTAGCTGAACCAAAATGTGTCACTGAGGCGTATTTTCTAGAAACATGTA
>Ga0157368_1000693_pt1 | contig 15550 bp, 15 predicted proteins | sample AttbisABBM3_FD_113146 | JGI IMG/M metagenome (GOLD analysis project Ga0157368, IMG submission 113146) | Fungus gardens microbial communities from leaf cutter ant in Botucatu, State of São Paulo, Brazil - Atta bisphaerica ABBM3 | ecosystem: Host-associated > Fungi > Mycelium > Unclassified ...
ATAGTTCACTAGTTCTTAATATTATAAAATATTTTACTTACAAATATTCATATTATAATTAACAATATAACTAAGAAATAATATATAATACTTATAATAAGTTATATATATATTCTTTATATATATATTACTTATATATATTATTCTTTGAGTAATACTTGTATTAGTAAGTTATAAGCTTTGTTACTTAAAATTTTACTATTGGTAAATAATTACTAATTGTTTATATTGTATTATGAAAGTTTTAAAAAAAGCAACTTTACTATAAAAAACAAGTTATTTGTAAAATTTTTGAAAAATAAAAGTATTAAATATAAATTATATATTGTAAATTATTTTCTAATCTTGAATAGTATATATTTGTACATTAAATAATGTATACCTCAGTTATATCTTAGTCACATTTTATATTCTAAAACTTTTTAAAATACTTATTATCTTTAAGTTATAAGCTTTAAGTTTTAAAACTTAATAAAGTTATTTTATATATATTCAAACATATTATATGTAAATATTTACATTATATTAACATCTAGAGAAAGACAAGTTACAAATTAAAACTATAAAGAATTTAACAGTAACTATAATCTTTTTAATATTCTTATAAATAACTATTATTGGTATTACATTCACCTAGTCTAGTATAACTTCAATTTTACTTATTTATAATATAAAAAATCTAATTAGATTAAATATTAACATTGTTGAGATTACAGTAAATATTTAGAAATTATATATTAATGAATATGAAATGACATCTAATATGGCATTATAAAATACAGAATAAAAGTTATGAAATATAACTTACTTTGTAAAGGTTTAGTAGCTTTAGATTAGTTGTAATCATATTAACAATCCTGTGTAAATTATTACTGTACTTTAAATATATACTTCTAAATATAAAGAAAAAAGCCAGTTAGTATATATAAACCTAAATTACAACTGATAAGAATATACTATCAACATTTGTTACTAACTAGATATAGAAAAAGAAAGCTAATTTATTTCTGATTTTAAAAAGAAAGATAGAATAAAGAGAACTATAACTAAAACTTACCAAACTATATTCAAAAAAATACCATCCACTAGTATAACTATACAAATATAGAAAAAGAACTAACAAGTATTTACTCTTATAATAATAAGAAATATACACTTTAAGATACCTAATCCAATTTACTATTACTTTTACCTATACAACTCACTCATTTAATAATACTAAGCTACTGAAATTAGATATTCTTGATTGAATATATATTAACATCTAGAAACCTGTACTAATACAATTAGCTAGAGATACTACTTACTTTATGACATTAATAGACAAATTCTTATCTTACCATACTATAATATTTCTGGGTAATAAATTAGCAGACACTATACTGAAAATCTTTAAGGCTTACTATACAAAAGTAGAAAGACAAATAGGCCATAAACTGTAGTTAAACATGGGAAAAGAATGGTATAATAGAACTTGGAAGGAATATAGAATTGAAAGTGGAATAGATTTTAAGTTTACTATATCTTACAACTACTAGTAAAATAGTATTACTAAATGTAAAATATATACTATTTTTAATGTAACTCAATTTCTAATAACTAAGCCTAGACTGCTACTCAAGTTATAACAGAATATGTTCACATATTACTAGACATAGGGTTTTTGAAGCTCAGTCTAAGCTCAGCTAGAGTTAGCCTTCTAGATTATTTTAAAAAAGAGGATTACAAGCTCTTTGATAGGAAAACTAGCACAGTGTTCAAATCTCAAGACACTATCTTTGATGAAGAAGTTACTCATCTTGTTATACAACTTAAACAGATTGTTTTCTCAAATAATAACAATTCTTTTAACAAGAGATAGTACCTAGACTAGTCAATATACTAAAACTATATAAGAAAGCAATAAGGAAATTCTTACCAAAAACTGAGCTATAACAAGAAACTAGGACTATGAATAAAGAGGGGGAAAAGCAAGACTTACTGCTGGTAGTAAAGCAAACTCATTATGAACACCATTTCTTAGCACACTATATAGATATATAGATTTTTAGAACCTATAATGAGATTATAATGAGATAGGATTTGTCGTAAAAGCTAATGAAAAAGGAAATAAATATTTTGAAGTTATTCATATAATTGGGTATTAAATGTGATTCACATCTTGTTATCCAAAATCCAGTAAAGTATCTTAGAAGTCCAAATTTGTTAGTTAGCATATTATCTAAGAGTATAAAAGACAGGTTGGAATGACCTTTAACTTCAGCTTGTGTGCTATACCTCTACCAGCTACACTACTTACATATTTTAGAGTAGACTTAGAAAACTTAGTAGATTAGAACCACTCAAAAGTAATGAAGTATATTGTCACCAACACCAAAAGAGTATGTCAGTTTTAGTCAATTTTTAGGATGAGCTAGTACAGTGTAAATTACTACATATGCTATCTAGAGTAGTTATCTGAAATAGAAACTGTTAAGTGAGTTACTCTAATTTCTAGTAATCCTCAGATGTTAGAGAATAGAAGTTCATGAAGTTAGCAAGAGTTCAGCAAGAACATCTGAGATAGAATAGAAATATGTGATTCATACTAGAAGAAATTGAGAACTATAAATAAGAGAGAAAAGGTTATCTGTGAGTTGGAATAGATAATTGGAACAGAATATAATATTAGGTTAAAGTGAATGTTTGTCTCTAAGTAAAAAGACAATATAATGCTGAACTTGTGAAAAACATGTATTATAACAAAGAGCTATACTCAGGTCCTAAATAAGAACTATAATGAGACTTATATATATCAGTCACAAAACTAGAGTTTATCTAGCTAATTTATATAGTAGCAGTAATATAAGATCTCTGACTTTAGCAAGTTAACTTTGTATTAGTATTCTTGAACAATAAGAATGAGTTTGAGATATCCATAAAGCAACTAGAATGTTTTAAGAAAAAAGAAAAGAAATATATCTAGAAGTTCTTTAAAACTTTATATGTATATGAAACTATATAGAAGATACATAACTAGGCTAAAAATCTTGACTACACATATGAAGGCCACAAATACTATAAGTTATATACAAACTTACAGATTTGATCACAAGTAGTTAATAATAAATTCACAATTATCTCAACTTAAACAAATAATGTTCTTGATATTTTATTAACAAGAAAAGGTAAAGCTATAGCTAAATCAGAATTAGAAATTAGTTATGAAATTAAGGATATCAGAAAAACAAAACTCATCCTTGGAATATATATCAGCAAAGATAAGAAAATAGGAAGTATAATATTATCTCAACATACCTACAGTAAGCAAATATTAGAACAATTCAATATGTCTACTTGTAACCTAATATTAATATCTTTACAACTAGAAGTAACATTTAACATGATATCTGTCTAAACTTTACAAAGAAGGCTAATAAAATGAAGAGTATTTTATACCATGAAGTATTTGGCTTACTAATATGATTGCAAGTTACTATATACCCAAATCTCTCCTTCTCAGTAAACCTCCTATCATGCTTTGCTCATAACTCTAGGAAAGTACACTAGGACCACCAGAAGATGGCAAGGTGTGTTGTTACTAACACTAGAAAATAGTGTTAGTTTCAGTTGATTTTCATGATAAGGCTAATACAGTATAAACTATTAGTTTATATACTAGGTATACTATTTAGAGTAGTTATCTGGAATGGAACTACTAAGTGAGTGATCCTAGTTTACTAGTAATTCTCAAACATTAGAGATAGAAATCCATAAAGTTGGCAAGGAACCAACAAGGACATCTAAGAGGAAATAAAAAGAGATAATCCACACTGGAAGAGTTTAGGAAGTACAGATAAGAGATAAAGCATTATCTGTAGGTTGGAACAGATAGTCAGAATAGAATATGACAAATCTATACTAACAACAATGCATCTATTTCAAACAGCATAAATGACAAAAACTATCAGCAAACCAAGCATATTGACATCAAACATCACTTTATCAATGTCAGGCACGGTTCACACCAGGGTGGAAGTCTACAGGATGGACTCGGAGATGAGCGGACTTGTGGAATGACCTTGGCTTCAGCTTATGTGCTGTGCCATCTGTCTGCCACATGGTCACAACTTCAGATGATGGGGAGAAGTCTGAGATGGGAGTCAGTGCTAAATGGTATGTCGCCGTTGAACACCAGAGATTGAGTTCAATAAGAGATTATCTTTATTGATTATCAGACTAGCGAATTACAATGTAACTACTAGTCTTATATACAAACTAATAGTTTAGGAGATGCTCGGGGTTTCAGTGGTAAAACCCCTATTGCCCCAAGCAGAGGTTTTAGTGTTAAGACACTGACAGGAGTAACTCCATCATGGAAGACTGAGTTGAATAGGAGTATCTCCACCGTGGAAGACGGAATACCCAGATGGTTGCAGCACCGCCATGAAACGTGTTGCGAGAAGGGTGGCCATCATGGAAGGCAGGCTTGTATGGTTCAGAGGTGGTTTTACCGTGGGGACATTATTCTGGACAGGTGGACTTGCATATGACAATCAAACAAAGAACAAAAGTTGGACAAGTAACTTTTGACTATATCTTATCTACTAACAACATTGCTGATCTCTTCACAAAACTATTACCATGAGATGCTACACCAAGATTCATGAAGATACTAGGACTATGAAAACCCCAGGATACAATGATCTAGGGAGAGTGTTGAACATGGATTACTACATCATGGTACAACTGCTTGAACCAACATATGAACTACATGCTGCTGTAAATTTTGCTCCATATTTGTACATCAGACAATGTACACCTTAGTCACATTCCACATTCTGGAACTCTCTGAGGTGAGTTTACTAGTTTACTTTATTCTTACTTGTACTTAGAGTTGTGTCATAGATACTTACTGCCTTTAGAGAGTAAGTCTGCTGTGAAAGACATCCATACTTGGAGTTTGAACTTGACATATGACAACCTGGGATTAATGCAAATATTATCTATTGTGGAAAACAGATATCCTTAGGACAGTCTATAACACCAATCTAACATTTCTGAACATTCCAACTAACACAATTTTATTGTAGCCAGTAAGATCTTTCCAAGAACAAAAGTCAAGCCATAGTCTTCTACTATTTATAATTCTTGTTTGACCTCTTTTTCAATCACATTGGCCCTGAATTCTGTAGTGATACAAAATTTTTCCATAAGACAAGTCATGTGTTCCTAAGAGACATAGGGAGATTAATGAGAGAAGTTCTGAATGTTGTCTTGGTCTGGGGTTCTGTCATTGTCTTTGATCCATTATATTCTTCTTAAAAGGCTTGATGGCTGCATCTGCTCATAAGTCCATGATTGTTGAAGTACATAGTCAGTCATTCATTGCAATTTGCTACTTTGTTTGGATCACCTTCCGCTCGTTTCCCCTTGGTTTTAAGTTCTTTCTTGACTGTGCCAAAGAATTGTCTGATGCTTTTTCCTAATGTTTCCCTTGTCTGGCTTCCAAGTTGTGATGTGATGTGATCGGATTGATGGGGCTTGCCCACTCATCTGACTGGAACAGCCATGCAGAAAGACGCCGACGGGTTCTTTGGTGTGCATCTCACAGCTTTTCTTCTGCTTACACTTACGCTGTTTCGTATATATTGTCTAGTTGAGTCAACTGGTGCAGACAAATCAGCCAAGAAGGATCCTCTGGAGAAGAAAGATGTTGTAGAAAAGAAAGATATTGGAGCTAGGAAAGATGCTGTGGAAAAGAGAGATGCTACAGAGAAGAGTCAATCCAAAGGTACGTGATTGTTAGTACTTTACTCGTTATCTTACTTTGAATTCCTCGGATAGATACCGGTGATCTCGTCGACTCAACTTTTGACGTTTCTGTATGTACTATTCATCCTACTTAGCATGCTCCGAGTATGATGGCGTCGACTTGAGGTCACCCTTGTGAACCAACAAGCAGACCCTGATTCACCATTGTACAGTGCAAAATCTTTTGAAGAACTCGGCTTGTACGTCCCCTTCCTTTTGACAATGAACCAGGAATTGATCGGCCTACGACAATAGATCCCTGGAATTGTTGAAAGGCTTATATGAAATGGATTTTTCTAGGCCTTCCAAGATCCAGGAACGTGCTTTGCCCCTGCTTCTTTCCGACCCGTATGTCTGATACATTACGTTCAATAATGTAGAGGGTCTGAGGCCGATCGTATGCTGTTCTTTGTAGACCGACCAACATGATTGGACAATCGCAATCTGGTACTGGAAAAACTGCGGCGTTCGTGTTGACGATGCTGAGTCGTGTAGATTACAATTTGAACAAGCCTCAAGTACGTCATCTTCTGCTCTCATCTTGTCCACTCATTTGATGCTTCCATGATCACTCTCGAAAGGCCCTTTGCCTTGCTCCCTCTCGCGAACTCGCTCGTCAAATCATGACGGTCGTTGTCAAAATGGGCAAATACACTTCGGTTCAAACAGAATACGCGATCAAAGATAATCTTCCTCGCGACGCCACAAGTATCTCGGCGCAGATTATTGTCGGCACACCTGGTACAATGACGGACTTGATCAGGAGGAAAGTGATTGATGTCAGCAATATCAAAGTGTTTGTATTGGATGAAGCAGATAATATGCTTGACCAAGATGGGCTGGGGGATCAGACTTTGAGAGTGAAAAAGTGCGTTTCGTCATGTTCACTTGTCTATCTATATTCATGAACTTCGTTTGTCGCCTGCAATTGCATGCTCATAGTTTCATCCCCCGTTCTGTGAAAATGCAAATTATCCTCTTTTCCGCTACCTTCCCCGACCAAGTTCGCAGGTTCGCTTCGAAATTCGCCCCGGACGCAAATAAAATCGAATTACAACAGAACGAACTGAGCGTTGAGGGGATCCGGCAGTTCTACATGGATTGCAGAGATGAGGAACACAAATATGATATTTTGGTGTCGTTGTATAGCTTGTTGACTATTGGGCAGAGTATTATATTCTGTAGGGTGAGTGTGCATTGATTTTGAGGTCACCCGTATGTTAATGCATAGGAGGTCGTAGCATCGACATACAGCGGATAGGATTTCGAAGCGCATGACAGCGGAAGGGCATAAAGTTGCATCGCTACATGGAGCGAAGGACGCGACGGAGCGTGATACGATCATTGATGCTTTCAGATCAGGCAAAGACAAGGTTCGTAAACCATTATTTTTTCCATTGTGCCTCTAAATTGTTGCCATGTGAAGGTCTTGATCACGACTAACGTGATAGCTCGCGGTATCGATATTTTACAAGTCAATATGGTAGTTAATTATGATATACCATTGATGAATGAGCGTGGAACATCAACCAATGATGGACCAGATGTGGAAACCTACTTACATCGTATTGGTACGTTTAGATCAATCTTCATTCTTATTCCGTCACCCCACCTGCCCAGATTCTTATTGCTGAACTTCACTTTAGGTCGTACGGGGCGTTTTGGAAGAAAAGGAATATCAATCAATTTTGTGCACAATCAAAAGACGTGGCAGCAGATGGATCAGATTGAGAAAGCACTTGGGAGAAAAATTATCAGGATTGAGACGAATGATTTGGATGAGATGGAGGAGGTGAGCATATTATATTTAGTTGTTGCTGAAAAATGATGGTTGTATTAGAAAATGAAGAAAGCGCTGAAGTAGGAGAACAACCATAAATACTTTTCAAATCATAAATACTTTTCACCAAAGTATTGTTCATTTAGATTGTTCATTTAGATTTGAGATTTCCTGATGACTCCATATATATCTGTTGTGTACTTGAGTTCAAGTTTTCGCTGGAAGCGCTCTGCAGCATTCAATTGATCAGATCCTACTACGTAAGTTCAACCCGCTACCCGCTACACACACCGATGCCGGTGAATTGCCTAATGAATTATCAAGTAGTTATTATCAAGACCCTGAGGTGATTTCACCTTCAGAATCCTACACAGCCACCTACTGTAGGCCATCATACTATTATAACATTTTTCTGGACGACACCATAGTACTTGTCACTGGCGGAGTTCAAAAAAATATAGGAGGTGTAAAATCAAATCTGGATGGTATTATTGAATATTGTTTGATTTTAGTAATCTACTAACCTTGTGACATGTCCCGTACCACTAATCACAGGAACCAATTCAGGATAAACAAATACGCTCTCAAACTTGTCTACAGCGATGTCTTACCCAAAATTATGTGAGTCTGATAGGATTGTATGTAGAGAAGCACTTGACTATCAGCCTCTCGTAGTTGTACTCGGCAACCGTTACGAGGCCAGAGGCCCTTGTCTTGTTGGTATCCCTGGCAGTAAAATTGTAGTAAACAACCATATGACGTTTCTTGGCTTAGTCAAAGATAGATAGGGGAGACTCAAATCTGTGCCCACATAAAGTGACAACACACACCTGTATTTTCTTGTGACTCCATTCCCGAATAGTATCCGGAGCTGATGAATCTCAAGACCTCAGAATTTCGGGGAACCATATTATCGGACCACATCATATGTATAGAAGAGAAACAGAAAAGAAACAAGTCTATTGTCTTTGATTCTGACATAGTTGGAACTGTGGCTAGGAAAATGGTAGTGTAATAGATAGCTAAGGAAACATTATAGAAATAGTTTCTAAGAGATAGGACTATCTAAAGTCCCCCACGCCCAAAACCGAGCCAAGTGATAAATGATCCAATCAACCTCTGGGGTGCTTCATTTCAAATCGTTGTCTACGCCCTATTTTCTCGGGTCATAACTGCAATTCCTTGGCTCAAAACCACTCATGTGTCTAATGAGTCTATTTATCCAGGGAAGAGATCTTTTTTCGCTCAAAGGTGGACGATGGAGGATAAAGAGTTGTCATCGCTATACACGGGCCAGGGTGGACCTTTCCCAGATCTGTTATGGACGCGATCGAGAGTTACACTCCGTCAACTATATCATTCCGCGCTTCCCCTTTTGTTTTCCCGGTTTTATACGTATGTGATAAAATTTTTGATTGTGGTCGTGTTCTAATTGTTCGTATCTAAAGTCGTCAGGTGCTAACCTTTTTTTGGGCCTTGTTCAATTTACATCGCCTAGGGACATGAAAAATTCCGCTGTGAAGTGAGCCACTGCAATGGCATAGAAACAGACGACTATAAAGTCCTCTGTTTCTCGCCGCCCCTCCCCTCCTCTCCTCTTTTTCACTCAATCATTGACCTCACAAATGTCTCGTGGAGGCTTCTCCCATCTGCTACGGTGCGCCTGGCACACATCTCTGCCTAATGTTTCATCAAATTAATAGGCATGCGTCCAGATCCCATTATCGTTACAATATAATCTGTCATATTGACAACTACCCAGCAGATAACTGGGCCACGCTCACACCAACCTTCTTAAGAGAAATTTTTCAATGGACAAGGGTCTTGTCCGGCGACGAATGCGAAGCCTCAGAAAACATCTTTGCTATTAGTATGGTATGCACCCGCTGGAGAAGAGTATCCGTGGCGTGCCCAAGGCTGTGGCAAGTGGTCTCTCTGCGTTTCACGCTGCCTGAAGATATGTTAATCCAAGATGCGCTTGATAAAAGCCGAGCAACTTGGGCTATTGATGATGAACTTGACAAGCTCCGACATTACGTGTTATTATCACATTGTCGTCCACTGGGCATACGATTAACTCTTCCTGCGCTACCTGCCACTGTCGCCTTGTTCCCCGAGGCTGATGCAGAAGGGATCCTCATGGATTGCATCAAGCTTATTATTCGGGGACTCGGCCATGTCACCGAAAGAATCGACCAACTAACGGTCATTGCTCCTAGCAAAAAAGAACTTGATTATATGACCTATCTCATAAACTACGGTTTGTATAAGATCTTTGACACAGATCAGCTGTTTTACAAAGCGCGTATGGCACAGTTCTTGTGCGAAAACGACTTTCTCGAGGAAATACCTCTTGAACCGGTTCCATCGCACCTCCCTGATAGTATTCAAGAACTTATCCTCACACGCCCTGTACACCAATGGTGGAGAATGCTTGATGATGATTTTCTGAGGTCCAGGCTTGCAGGCACGATGTCAATAATATTCCACCAACCGCTCAATCCTCATTTCACCCAGAACTCACTCGATCACTTCTTCCGGCTGATGTCAATAGTGAGTCAACTCCGGTCTCTACAATACAGAGATGACTCCAAGTGCTACGAGCTACAAGACGCCGCATTGGGAGCAGCAAGAGAAAGCTATGATGATTGACAGTCAAGAAATCGAGGGGAGGACTCCGTCACAATAATCAATACTCCAGCAAATCTATTGTCAAACTGCGTAACATTTACCCTATTCTATTCTGTTGAACTCGTGCAGTATAGACCCTAGGATATACATGTAAAATCATCCATAGACAAATTTAACGAGGGAATCTGTCATATCAAGAAGCGAAGAGGATGTCTAATTCTCCATTCTCCATTTTTTGGGAACACACTTGTCAAGTATATGGCGAGACCGAAACTAACACATCAAGACCCTGGGAGTGTTGGGTGTCTGCCCTTTACATACTACAACAGTATATATATACACTAATCCCTATTTGGGTAGCCACATGGATGTCGTGCATTTATAGATATAATAATGGAGAGCGGATGGATACATCACGTCAACAGGAACGACGTCATCGTCATACTCGAGTAGTGTGTGTGTCAAGACCGGTTAAGATACTTTTTCCTGCCGATTGCAGGAGTACTTTATCGCCTCATCCACAGTAAAGCAACCTTTAAGTCTAATGTCCGGTGTCGGTGAGCATGTCTTTGCCACGATGATTTATTGATGATTTATTGTGCCTAGTCCCAAGCGTGGAAAGAACTAGATCCGAAGAAGTTACAGGTCGGACGACGTTGGCCTTCTCAAGCTCTACACGACCTAATTTACTGGATTGACTGAGCTTATTCATTGCCACAGTATATATGATATCCTCCACTAGTCATCATCTTCGCCACCACTGTCCTCATCGTCACTCTGGACACCCACAACACCACTACCACCTTTTTTCATGTTCGTTTCATCTAACACTTTACCCGCATCACGTAACTTGCCCAGAAAAGCCTTGCGAACACTGTAATTTGCAGCAACATCCCAAATTTGCAGCTTGGCTTTGGAGCCGGCAGCAGCAAGTGTAAGAGGATCATCAGGAGACCAAGTGGTGGAAAATACTTTGCCCTTAAAATCATATTGCATTAGTCCTAGTCTCTCTACTGATATTAAGGAACACATACAACACCAAGATCCCGTGATGTAACAAGACTAACATTTCGTTTGCCAGTTTCTTGATCATCCACAACGTTCCATACCTTGACCATTTTGTCAGTACCTCCAGTGACGAGACAACCTTTGATGTGAGGGTTAACGTCAAGCGAGGAGACTTCACCATCATGTGCCGAGACGGTGAACCGCGCTGGTGAGCGTTGACTGAGACTCGATGGAAGCGTCCTGGCATCAAAGTTGAGCACAGATCCATCTTCGAGTGAAACCTCCAAAAAAGTGAGTGATAGATCCCAGCAAAAATCAAGAGCTCACATAGAAACCGTAGCTCTCCCAAGGATCCCATCTGAGAGTTTCAACATCACTGCCAAGGGCAGCTCCAACACCGCCCTCTGGGGCTCTCGAATCGAATGTTCGTACAGTCCGATCAAAACTGCCAGTCAATAACACACTTGGCTCCTTCTCATTCCATTGTACTGCCTGCACCTTATCTTTGTGCACATTGAAACTTCTGATAGCCCCCGAGCCTTCGCCAGGCATCGTGGGATCTCGTGTAAGATCCCACAACTTAACAGTTCTATCGGCACTACAACTAGCAAGAAGATTCCTTTGTATTTTGTTCCAACTGAGACCGAGGACCGCATCGACATGGTAACCTTTTTCTGCGGCTCTATGTTTTTGCTTCTTGCGCTTTTTCTTTCCTGTCCCAAGAGGAGTGGGCACATGTGCTTCTGTTTCATCTGGACGACCCAGAACAGAAGTTGGATACATGGCCTCTACGACGTCTAGAGACCAAATTTCAATCTCAGGATCAAGTGTTCCTACAGCAATGAAATTTCCAAAGCTGGTGGCTGAAGAATTCGTAAGTGCAGGCGTAGTGGAAGTAGAAGACGTGGGAGGAAAATCAAGCCATTCGAGACAGAGGGGAAAGGTTGGAAGCATAAGGTCATGGTGAACATAGAGATTTTCTCGCGATTCGTCGTAGACAAAAATCTCGAGCTGTGAGATTTCATCTTCAGTTTTGGCAGTGACGAGAAGATTGTCTGTGGGGTAAATTTCGAGTTCTTCTCGCTCATTTTCATCTGCATCTTCCTTTGGGGGTAAGGATGGGTCTTACTATGAGTCCTATGAATCCTCGATGAGCGTATTAGATGACATACATCTTTTAGGGTGATGAAAGGGTCTTCAGTATTATCCTTGTAATACATGAGACTTTTGATATTGCTGAACTGCCCGAGTGCTTAAAGAAGATGTGAGCTAGAACAATCAAATAGATTGGCGAAAACTCACCCAACGGTTGAGTGTCCTCGTCGTAGTTCTCAAGATTGTATTTCGTCAGGTCATCTGAGTCACTTTTCGAAACAGGAACAGAATCGACATCCATAGCCTCATCGTCGACATCTCCTGTGTTGTCATCTTCACTGTACACATATAATCAGACTAACAATCAATCATCTATTTCTGCTTCAACAAACAAGGGACCCAAAAACAGACTCAACCCAGTTTGCATCACCATCATCATCATCATCATCATCATCTTGGGGATTCTGCCCAACTATTGAGACCTCGTCATCTTCAGTACCTTGACCCATTTCCTGTGCGGCTTTGTGTGCTCGTTCCATTTCGACGCGGGCATCCTCGATTTGGATACGCGCAAGTGCACTGACGCGCTGGAGTTCATTGTCATCTAGAACGTACTTGAGAGGTTGTTGTGCAGCCACGCCACGCTTGACCCAAGCTACAGCTGAGATGAGATTGCTCATCAGCCTCCAAATTTTTAAAGGCGAAGTTTGATTTATCGATTATCTTATTAGCTTCCGCATTGGGAAAGAAACTCGGGAAGTACCGAGCCTCTAATTTTTTCAATCAAACACAGAGTACGTAGACAGGCCAATGTAGTACAAGACTACTTAAATAAGAGGAAATAAAAGGAAAGACAGGAAGAAAAGAAAAGAGGATACAAAAGTAGAATTTACTTAAGAGATATCATCTTGAAAGTAGAAAGCATCTGGATTACCTTGCAGAAATTGTGCCATTCCATATGGACATGCATTCATCTCAGGGTATGTGTTATCTTCTCAAGGGAAGAAGTGACAACAGTATTCACCTATAGGTGCATGATTTGTAATAAGTCTGGTGACCCTTGCACACAAGTGGTTGAGTGTCCAACACATTTCATTCATACTCTCTTTTTGGAATAAGAGGGGATGATAGGGTTGCCATTCTTGCTAGGGCAACTGAGAAAAGTTCACAGGGGTATACAGAGTTTGCAATCTTGCAGGAAAACCTAAGTCATATTATCTACTTAAAGACAGGGCAGGGCTATCATAGTCTGAACTCCAAGCCATATCCATCTCCAATACAGTTATTTTGGCATCAAAACTCTACTGGTGTTTTGGTCTTTTACAATGGACTTATTTCCATCAATACACCTTTCCCTTTCTCAGTACAAATCCCTCTTTCACCTCTATTGCATGATCCCACAACTTCTTCATTGGCATCCTCTCACTCACCTTTTTTTCCAAAGATATGGACTTATTTGTGGAACCTTTAAGAAAACTATTTCTTGGCCTCTTCTTCAGATTTGGCTGCTTTCTCCTCCTCATTCCAAATCTCTCATTCCTCTGCTACCTTCTTCACTTCTATTACCCTCTCCTTTTTTGGTTTTTTCTTCTTCTTTTCCTCCTTTTTCTGCTTCTTTTCTTTTTGTCTTTTCTCCTCTTTCTCTCTCTTTTCTTCTTCCTTTTGTTTTTGCTATCCTGGTTTTCCTTGCTTTGGCCTCCACTGCTTTCCACACTCCTCTGGACACCTCATCATTTTACTTCTCTAATTCTCCAGTCAATTTCAAGATTGTAGTGAGCTAGCCATAGTATTTTCAAAATCACACTCCACTTCTGTTTACTAATTACATCAATTTCCTTTCTCTCTCTGTATCCTTGGTAATAAATATTTACTTCTACTATATGTTCAATAAGCCCCTCTTTGTTGAAGGAACTATTCACATTTTATATATATATAGGTTTTTTTATCTTTTTCAACTTGAACCCCTACTTTCTAGCAAACTCTGAACTCATAACTAACCCTATTGCTCTACTATCTAACAACATCTCCACCATTACTTCTCTTAATATGTCCCCATTGTCTAGGTTATAGTAGGATGTATTTTCTATTACTCTAGAGAGCATTGCAAACCTATTATTACTAGAATTTAATCAAGAACTATTAGATTCTCTTCCCCATTTAAATTACTAGTATTCTCATACTCCAGTCTTCTTTTTCTTTCTATAATTCTCTAATTTCTGCAATTCCTTATCAAATGTTCAAATCCTCTACAACTATAACAATTCCTCCCACAGTCCACCTCCATTATATATGGATTGTGCCAAGGTACAAACTCTACCTGCAGTTGTTATGAGTGTATAATAACTACATTTATCCTCTCAATTGCCTCTATTGGAGCAGGCCCTGCTAATACCTACTGTTGAACCCCTTGTCTCCTTAGCCAAACTTGAGGCTAAGACAATTGTTGCCTTAGTGTTTTACCAGCATTTGCTGGCATGTTTGTTCTTGGAGCCTGAGCTTTTATCTCTCTCTATTTTCTCAGTCTTTCTATTTTTCTTCTACTCTTCCTCTGATATCTGTTCAAACTTATTATCTGCTTATACCACTGTTCAATGTTTTGGAAAGAGCATTCTGATTCAATCATTTTTCACCTTATTACTTTGTTCATATCTTTCTTGAATTCCTTAACTAATTGTCTCCTCTCATATCTACTGTCAAGATTGTAGAAAGTGAACTTAGCTTTTTCTTATTTTCTTATTTTCTTTTGATTTATTTTCATTTTTCTATTTTTAGAACTTAGGGCTAGGGTTAGTGATGACATCACTCAGTCACATGATACAGTAACAGTAACAGTCATAAGTCACATGATATATGGAAAGACATAGAAAGTTCTAGAAGAAGTGATATCATATAACATTGTTAGGTGCGGTTCACACTTGAAGACGAAAGTCTGTGGAGTTGGCTCGGACATGCACAGAGTGTAGAAACTCCTGCAATGAGCTCAGTGATGTGGACTTGCCAGAACGACCTTGGCCTCAACTTATGTGTTGTGCCTCCTACAAGCCACATGGTCGCAATTTCAGAGATTGGCCTTGTAAGGAGTTGTAAGGAGAGGGGTAAAGCGCGTCACCATTGACACCAGAGATTTAGTGTCAACTTTTAGTTGATTATCAGGCTAACTACTACAAAGGGTTCACCAGCCTTAAATACATAAAATAATAAAAGAAGTAACTAAAACAGATCTCCGAGCGAGTGTTTCATTAG
>Ga0157368_1000695_pt1 | contig 15494 bp, 2 predicted proteins | sample AttbisABBM3_FD_113146 | JGI IMG/M metagenome (GOLD analysis project Ga0157368, IMG submission 113146) | Fungus gardens microbial communities from leaf cutter ant in Botucatu, State of São Paulo, Brazil - Atta bisphaerica ABBM3 | ecosystem: Host-associated > Fungi > Mycelium > Unclassified ...
ACCTTCTAAAATTAGCCTGACAGCTGCTATGACAGATGACAGCTCCCATCAGGTATGAGTTTTGATCATGTGATGGCAACAGCTTACGCATAGACCATCACTCTTTTGTATATATACTTCTGTATTTGAGGATTAGACTTCAGATATAACAACATCAATCTTTATTCTTTATTATTTATATTGATCTTAATCATCATTGTCATTATTATTGAACTTCTGAATCACTCCTAAACCTCTGAGAGTGTACCCAAGGTTCAGATATCACAAATAAGTGAGTAGTTCATTTTGTAATATAGAGATTTGAAGTGCTTTGTGTTAAGATCGCAAGAAGTGGACTTAGTTTTTCCTTTTTTCTTTCTCATTTTTATTTTTATTTTCCTTATTCTATTTTTAGAACTAGGGTTAGGGTTAGAGTAATGAGATCATGTTGTCATACAGCAGGTCACATCAGGTGACAGTAACAGTCACAAGTTATGGGATACATGGAAGGATATAGAAAGTTCTAGAAGAAGTAACATCATACAACATGTACATCACATATTGACCTTATGTCTTACACATGGTACTTTAGGATAGGGTGCACAGTAGTTAGCATGGACCATGTAGATAGGTATATAAGGTAAACTACTTTGTAAAGAGCTCTTTATCAAGTTCTCTTGTGTTAACCTAATACAAGGTTTTATTCATTAACCCACTCTAAGGTCTTTGAGTTGTAACACTTTGTGCTTCTATCCAGTTACCCTAACAGCAACTGAATGGAAATGTGGAGTTGATATGGAGTTCATACTTAAGTGATATTGACATAGCTACAATATATACTACTCATCTCTAGGATAATCTAAGAGAACAGAATGAGGTCTCTGTCAGAGTTTAAGACAGTAGACTCTAACTATTTTATTTTTTCTTTTCTCATTTGTTATTTCCTTTTATTTTATTTTTATTTTTGGGGACTTAGGGTTAGGGTTAACATGATATTACAGTCATACAGTCATATGTCACAAGGAAAAGCATAGAAGATTCTAGAAAGATGATATCATATAGCATGTTTAACATATGTTAACCTTAAGGCAAATACATGGCTATTTAGGGTAGGCTAGAAGTAGTTAGCATAGACCATGGAGTTTTAGTATATAAGGCAAACTATCCTGTACAGAGTTCTCTATCAAGTTCTCTTGTGTAAATCCTATACAAGGTTTCTTTTCTTGATCTACTCTAAGATCTTGAGATTGTAATAGTCTCCTGAAGGCAGCAACTATCCTAAATAATTTAGATTACATTCCAATCTAGTAGAACAGTACTGACCTCAGCAGAAAATGATAATATCAAGGTGATTAGAAACTGTGATGAAAATATATCTGGAATAGGAAGAGCTTATTTGATATGATATAAGGTATGAGAGAACAATAATTTAATTAAGAGAGACAGTTGAAGCTAGCATATAGGAACAGTAAAGTTGATATAAGAAACTCTGGTATCAGTGATGAACAATGAAGTTGGCAACATAGAAAAGATAATGAACTTCTGTCAGATGTGATTCAAACTCAGAGGTAAAAGTTTACAGAGTTAGTTAGAGTTTGACAAGTATGAGAACTTATCAAAATTTATGAGGTTATGAACTTTTCTAAATAATCTTGGTTTTAGCTTATGTGTTCTATACTTACATATTGCTTGGTTATAACTTTAGATATTGAAATAGAGTTCAACAGACAGAGTTCTAATAGAAAAAAATATAAGAGATCTAATCCTTTTTTGTAGCCAGCTTAGAATTCTACAGCAAGTCTGTTCATAACCTACTCTAAACCTTGTAGAAAGTCTATGATGTTGTTGTCCTGAGCCATGTTTACAACCACTGATCCTATTATCATTGCTCTAAACTCTGTTTTGTCAAGATTGCAAGCAGTGGACTTTAATTATTTTTATTTTTATTTTTATTTTCTTTTAGATTTATTTTCTTTATTCTATTTTTAGAACTTAGGGTTAGGGTTTGTGATGACATCACTTGGTCACACATCAGTCACATCAGATAATACAGTGATAGTGATAGTCATAAGTCATGAGACACATAGAAGGATGTAGAACATTCTGAAAGAGATGATATCATACAATGTGTGATACACATGTTGATCTTAAGACTAACACATGGCTGTTTAGAGTAGGGTAGAAGTAGCTAGCATGGACTATGTAGATTTAGTATATAAGGTAGACTATCTTGTACAGAGTTCTCTATTGAGTTCTCTTGTGTTAACCCAATATAAGGTTCTATTCATTGACCTACTCTAAGGTCTTTGAGTCGTAACATGTTTCTATCAGAGTTTCTAGCCATCTAATCATCATCATTTCCTGCTTATTTCAGAACTGTACTGCTAGATTAGAATAGAGAGTAGAAGTACTTATAGTAGTCATCACCTTTAGAAAATCTTATTCTATCCTCTTAGGTTCTTCTAAAGATGTGTCCTATTCTGTCACTCTTATTGATAATAGTACTTAGATTTTCTTGAAGATGCATACTTTGCTAGAACTTCATAGACTTTGTTTAGTTGCTTTAACAGCAAGATAGAATCTCTCATCTTAGAGCCTTGATACATCAATTAGTCTGGCAGTCTAGAATTATCTACTCTTATATTTTAATCTCCCTTATTATTTCTCACTTCTTAACTGATATCTGTTCCAAGTAACTACCTATGATTGCCAGAATCAAAGATGGTGGACTTGTTTCTTTCTTATTTCTCTTCTTTAAGTTTCTATTATTTCTTTTTTTCTTCTTACTTTTAGACTTAGTAAAAGGAGGAATAATGTGATATCATGTATGACTGTCAAAATTCTGTCACACATGTCACAGTCATGGTCACAACATCATATGACATATCAGAAGAGTGATATTATATATCATATGAGATGATGACTTTTATTTACATAATTCATAACATTTAGAGTAGGCTAGATGTAAGTATACACAGACTACATACCAGAGATATATAAAGTAAATATACCTGTACTAGAGACTCTACCAAGTTCTCTTGTGTTAAACAATACAAGTTTTCTCTTTGGACTAAACTCTGAAATTTAAGTCATAATAATGACTCTGTTAGACTATTACATACTATCTGATATTTGCCCACTTTTCACTCTTCCAGTATGGATCACACTCTATTCCAACCACCCATCAACCTAAGAACCAGATCCTACACTCCTTATTAATCCCATGGAGTTCTAAACAACAACTTAGAGTATATGTAGTGGTAGAGTATTATTAGGTTACCAGTTTTGTATTTAAGAACATTGTTTATCATGTACCATTTTATTAGTCTGATTATCAACTTAGATTTGTGCCACACTCATACTAAGCACATCTACAAATATAACTACATAACAAAGTCAGCTAGACATAACAATCTTTCATTAAAACCAAGATTGTTTTACCCATGTAGCATTTCTCTGACCTTTCTTTTGACCTGATCTGTCTTTCATGCTACTTATGGATAATCCTAGTGAGTATGAACTGCCCTTAATATGGACACAGTTCACATCTTATTATCTAAGATCCAATAATAAGTTTTTGAAAGTCCAAATTAGCAACTTGTATTATCCAGGTATGTAAAATAATCTTTAGTTTCAGCTTGTGTGCTATATTTCTACTAGTCATACTAGTCACATATTTCAAAAAAGATACTCAAGATATTCTGGTAGACAAGTCCACTGGAAAATAAGAGATGTGTTGTTACTAACACTAAAAGATAGTAATAGTTTTAGTTAATTTTTAGGCTTTATAGTGTAACTACCAACTTATATACTAAGTATGTTACCTAGGGTAGTTATCTAGGAATAGGAACTATCAAGTGAGTGACTCTGGTTTTAGGTAATCTTTAGATATCTAGAATATATATATATATATATTTTAAATCAACAATTTATTACATAGGGCGTGATGACAGTTCATGCCTATAGAAGGAATTATATAGAGTATCAATATCCTAACCTTTTTATGCAGTTACCCAACACAAAGGACTACTAAGAAATTGAATTTATAACCTCAAGTAGGTTTGAGGTAGGTATAATACACATGGACAGAGGTCTCTTCCACTATGCTATCTCTTCTCTCTAGAATATGTTAAAGTTGTGAATGATAAACTTAATATTTAATTAATTAATTAATTTTTAGTTTTAATTTTAGTTTTCTTTATTTTGGACTTAGGTGAAAGGTGTGATATAATGTCATGCATAACAGTCACACAAGTCACAAGGTATGATAGAGGTATGATATCTATTATAGGGTGGTCATATATATTACAGTCATATATTACATGATCATATGACACAAAGAAGGATATAGAAGGTTCTGGAACAAATAATGTTATATAGCATGATAATAGTATGTTAGTCTTATAGAGTACATATAGACTTTAGGATAGATTAGTTAGAGTATGTGCATAGACCATAGTTTGTAGTATATAAGATAAATTAGTTTGTATTTGGGACTCTATCAAGTTCTTTTGTATTACTTAATATAAAAGTTGTCTTTTGTCTTTACTCAAAGACTTAAATCATAATAGAATGGAGATTCATGGAGTTGTTGAGAGTTCAGCAAGAATATTCAAGATAGAATGGAGACTGTAATCTATAATGGAAAATACCAGGAAGTATAGATAAAAGAAGAAGTATTATCTATGGGTTAGAATAAATATGATTAGATTAGAATGTGACAAATCTTTCATAAAAACTGATGAAGTACTGGAGCTCTTTCAATACTATATAAGAGAAGTAGCTGAGTGTTAGTAGGCTATAAAAACTGGTTCACTACTAAACAAATATTTAGAGATGTTATATCTCATATTCCAATCTTATTTATCCTTACCTATGGATAATCACCAGTCCTCATCTATATCCCTAGATCCTTTCTGATGCAAATCAAAACCAGCCATGTTACATTGGATGTCCTCACTAGTACAAACAACTCCATGAACACTCCTCCCTTGACATCTAAGAATCAATAGAGAGTAGAGTAACTTACTTAGTAGCTATATTCTAGATAGCTACCTTAGGTATATCAACTAGTATATAATTTAGTAGCTTATACTATAGTAACTTATCCTGAAAATTGACTAAAACTAGTACTATTTTTCCAGTGTTAGCAATGACATATCTTGCTATCTTCCAGTGATTGTTTATCTCCTAAAATTCCCAGTTCCAATCCGAAATATGCAACTAGTGTGACTTATAGAGGCATAGCATATATATCAAAGCCAAAAGTTGTTCCACTCTGACTTCTATGTTCTTAGATAATGTATTTTACTTAGTTCTTGATATCTGAGATATCTTTCTGGATCTCAGATAACAAGGTGTAAACAGCATCTAACAAGAGAGTAGGAACTCAAAAAAGCTTATCTAGTTTGTTAACCACTACTGAAGTTTAGCAGCAAGGACCCATGAGATCAAGAATGATAGAAAAAGTTTGTAGGTATAGGAGTGTTGGTTGAAAAAGAAGATCTTATTGTAAAAGAAAGTAATATACTTATAGATATATTATGTTTTATACAACTAAAATAAGGTTTTTTGGACCTTTTTCTTTTTTAGAAGAAGTAGTTGTGTCTTGAAATAGTCTAAAGGAATATTCCATGAAGAGTCCACTACTGGCATATTTTTTATCATGATATAATCCAAGTTTAAGCAACTTTTCTAAAAACACTTTTTTTTTTTGTCAATATTGCTATCAAGATTATTAACAAACTAAAAGAGACAACATATTACCAAAAGAGCCATACTGTGGAGGATTACCTAGATGAGTTCCAATCTCTTATATCAGAAGCAAGCTATACTGATCTATATACCATAGTAGTCAAATTCTGCTAAAGACTTTAAATTGCAATTTAGAATCAGATTATAATACTGCTAGTAGATAGATCAGAAAATACTAATTTTTCCACTTGGTTTAAAGCTGTGAAGTGGATAGACCAGATCTAGCAAGTAAATGAGGCATTCTAGTCAATAAAATATAACACTTTAGTATCTATCTTCAATCTCTAAACACTATAGAGTTTTTCAGTTATTTCTATTTCTAAATAGTTATCTCCTGTTTTATCATTACCCCTATACCAGCCACTGCCAGTACTTCCTCCAAAAGTTCTTATGAACATAAATACAATCTAGAAACTTCACCTTATTCCCACAAAAATATTACTACTATGAGGATCCAAACCATATAGTCTACAAGTATCTAGTAAGGTTGGACATCCAACAGTTAAATACTGAGCAACAGAAAGGACTGATGAAAGATTTAAATATGTTAAAGAATATCTAAGTAATATAGTAGTTAGAGCCTATAAAGCTAGAAGATTTAAGTTAATGAGGATTTTGTATAAAGTAACAAGTAATATGTATACCTTGTTTGCTGAATAATAGGTTCACTATACTATCTATAGAATAATACAAGAAGAATAATGACCCTTCAAATATACCTATTTTTCTATCTTGCATTGTTGTTGCTTTATCTCTCTGCTATCTCAGATAGAAGAAGAAACCTTCCTTCTAATATATTATCAGTGTACTTAATATCCATGGAACTTCACTGTATCTGCCTATCTCTTTAGAAATAACTGATATCTCTAAATCTTTTGCTGTATGTACTCTAGTAAACTCTGATACTATAGGAGTCTTTATCAACAAAAGCTTTGTAGAAAGATATTGCCTAAATATATACAAACTTTCCAAGGATATACTAATTTACAATATTAATAGAACACCTATGTCACATACTATCTGATATATCTGACTCTATTACAGATAATGCTTACCTAAGCTCTGCTCCATCCAAAACATCTGTAGAAGTAGATATACTCTTTCTGGTCTACAAACTACTTCCAGTACAATCAACCTGGTTCTATTCCATGTCAGATCACTCTATTATTGATCACATTGTTGTAGCAACTGCTAGTCACAATAACCAATAGTAACACAAACAATAAATCTCTTAGTAAGATATCAAGTGGGGATCACAGGAGAACTTGACAAGGAGTCCTTACTATATTGCTATCCTATTTATATAATTTACATATGGTCCATGCTACTAATAATTAATCCTACCCTAAAGTCCATGTCTTGTCCATAAGTATACCATGTATATACCATAAGATAGACATGCTGTTGATATGCTTCTTGATATCATTTATCTAGTCCATTCTAGTCTGCTCTAGGCCTATGACCTCACATCATGTAATATGTCATGTGACTGCAGTCATGTGCCTCTTCATTATCAATAAGAGAAAAAGAAATATAAAATCAAGAAAAATAGATAAAAGAAAAATGTTAGTGTCTACATGCATCATAATATACATGGCTTCTTATGATCTTCATGGAGCTCTGGACTTGATTTCTGAGGACTTTAGTGTACATAGAGTAGTTACCTGTCTTTTCTGATCCTTGGATAGATTTAATACTAGTATTTAAGATGTATAATTACTCTGTAATTTCTTAGCTTGAAAATCACCTAATGTAGTGTACTGTTCTGAGTGCTTATGCTCACAAGTCTTGACTTCCAAAATGATTCTCTTCCTATTATAACTTTCTTCCAAAATATGACTATTATAATATGTAGAGGTGCAGCTTATCTGCTGAAGCTAAGGTCATCCTAGAATTACATTTATGTATATCAGATAGTATTCTTATACTCTTTCAATGTCTTTTACAAATTTTTTTATAGATGATGTAAGGAAACTGGCTTTTCCAAGACTTTTATTTTTTGCATTTTTTGGCTGATCTGTATTCTGTGATCCTTTCTCATATTCATACTCATCTGCTTATCTGCTTTCCCATGCTTTGGACCTCTTTAAGCTGCATACCAATATTTCTAACCATCTGGATATATTGTTTAACTTCCTTTTCCAGTACTTCATTACTCTTCTATAATGCTCTATAGTCTTCTGAAGTCTGCTAGTATCATCTACTCATCTACTCATCTACTTTCCCATGCTCTGGAAGCACTTGCTAAGCACTCTAGCTCTCTTCCAATTTGATATTTCTATTCTAAACTGTTTCTGATTACTTAAGTATCATAATTTATTGCTTAGGTAAACAGAATTTTGATATATTAGAATAAAACTGTTATTATATAAAGTAGTCATTATTTTCAGAAATCCCCATTTTGTTCTTTTAGAATTTTCTAGAGATGAGTATATAGTTTAGTATTTCTTGGACAATAGACTTAGGATTTTCTGGATATTTGAAGTGCTTTGCTCTTCTGCCCAGTTGCCCTAACAGATGATTTCTTCTTCTGAACATATTCCATACCTGATAACCTAATAAAGCTGGCCAGATGTTATAACTTAAGCCTAAGAGTTTGGTCAAAAGAAGAAATTAATATTGTTAGGCACAAAAGAACTTGGTAAGGTTCTTAGTACAGAATTGTCTACTTTATATACCTCTGGTGCATGGTTTGTGCATACCTACATCTAGCCTACCCTAAATGTTATAAGTCTATGTAAACAAAGTTATCCTATTTTTTATGATATATAATACTGTTGTAGCAACTACTAGTCGTAATAACCCTGTAGTTTGCTTACTTCAGCAAAGCTCTTATCTAGCTATCTAGTAGTGGGGATTACAAGAGAACTTGACAAGGAGCCCTCACTGCATTGCTACCCTATTTATATAAGTTACAAATAGTCCGTGCTACAACAATGTATTTACTGTGCCTTTTGCCCTAAAGACCATATGTCTACCTCATGTCTACTCTGCAGTGACTGTGCAAGACTGTGCATTCTGCCCTAACATCTATGTATTGACCATGTGGTAGCAATGTGGTGTACATGCTCCCTGACATCATCGTCTAGGCTCTTCTAGCCTCATAGACCCTTCTAGACCATTCTAGGCCTATGACATCATCTCACATGACTTTCAGGTCATGTGCCCTTTTCCCGTTGTAAACTAATAATAATTACTACTGTCTATTTCTGTCCTCTAACCCTAACTCTAAAAGTTTGTCCACATGCTCGTCTTATAACAAATACCATCCTTCTATGATATCACATAATGTTGTGATGGTTACTGTGATGTGAGTGTTTTGCATGACAATTGTCATACCTTGTTACAGCACCTTGTTCCTTCTATTTCTAAAACAAGAGGAAAAGAGGAAAGAGAAAAACAAGATAGAAAAAGTCTGAATGAAAAATAGAAAGACTTTATGTAAGAAACTAGAATGGAGAAAGGATAAGTCTACTATCTTAGCTTCTAACACCAGATATTCAAAGTAGTAGATGTAGTCCTCCATTACCAGACACATGCTAAATAGATATTACTTGTAGTTTCCAGTATAGAAAAACAAAATCTTGTCCTTGGATTTATCTGGCTAAAGTAATATAATTTGGAGGTAAATTAGCAAAAAGAAGAGGTGTTCATAACTTATTACTCTACTTGCTGTTTGGAATACTATGAAGTAACAGAGACACAATGCAAATACTAGTTAATGAGGAATACCCATCAAGATATATACAGGAGGCCTACTATATATACTATTCTTTATAGCTGATTCTGTACAAGAACAGCTCATTATAGAACTTACCAAAAAGATGGTGGCAACATATGCAGTTGGAGACTTAACCTTGATGGATTTATAAGGATATAAACACTAAAACAGGAGTGTTGTTATGATCAATGTCTCATGCTTTACAGATGTTCACTTCATGATTATCTTAAATTGAACATGTGTTAGGGTTGTCTCATTGATAATCTTTCATTCTCCTATACCATATGTTTTCCTTATGTTTCATTAGTCAGCACCTCATGTAGTAGAAGCGGTATCCTTATGTGGTTCTTACTTTCTACTTATTATTTTCTTATGGATATCTTTCTTATTCCTCATGGTTTATAGGTATATATAGTAGTAGATACAGTTCTATATCTTTATGCTTTACCAATTGATCATCTCTCTTATTCTTTCTCAAGTCTTTGCCTAAGTTGCAACCTGAGTCAAGCTTAGGATCGAAATACTACCCACACTACTGTTATTATAGAGGGTATAATATGCTTCTTCCTATATTATATCTAGAAGCTCTATTGCCTCTCTATTTGTATTGTCTCAGACTGTGAACATCAATTTGTAACTCTCTTCATCTGGAAACTCTATTGTATGCTTGGTATTGAAGTAGCATCCTCAATCACATGACACTCTCAATTGGATGGATAGATGGAGTGGATTAACCAAGAACTCAATCAATACCTCTGGTTGTTTGTGAATGAGAGGCAAAGTAACTGGTATGACTTCCTATTCCTAGTAGAGTTCTAGTAAAACAACTTTATATGTGCATTCATACAGAAACTACTATTTCTACTCAACACAGGCTATTGTTGTGGTAACTACTAATCACAAAGATTAATAGTAGCACTACTAGTAAATCTCTTAAGAAAGCAGATATCTCATAGAGATTATAAGAGAACTTGACAAGAAGTCCTCACTGTATTTCTACACTATTTATATAATATAGTCATAGTCCATGCTAACATTAAATAATCCTACTCTAAGGTCCATACATCATCTATGTATACTTTATAAGGTTGATATGCTATAGCTATATATCTTGATGTTACTTTTTCTAGTTACTTTTCCAATGTTCTAAACTTATGATGTAATTATCATGCAAAGAATTATGTAATCTGGTCATGTGCCTTCATCATCATCAAAGAAAATAAAGGGTAAAATAATTAGAAATGAAAATAAAATGAAAATGAAAATGAAAAGAAATCAAACTCAGAAAGATAGATAAAATTCTAGGAAAATTCCTTAAGTCCCATTACTCAAATTTTTCCCTTAATCTAACTTTTAAGAATAAGCTTTGAACTACATTAGTAGAAGTCAAAGGTAGATAGTATTATCTGGTTCATGAATCATATAAAGGCTATGCTAGAAGAAGCTAGGTCTGCCATATGGAAGTTGCAAGATGACATAGCAAGATACTACAACCAGTAATATACTCTATATCTATCTTTGAGCCAAGAGATAAGATATTTCTCAATACTGTGGATATTCATACCACTCATCTCTCCACTAAGCTTTCTCATCACTATCTTACTCTTATGTTGTTGAGAAAAGAGTTGGGCTTATATCAGATTGTCTTAAGCTTCTGCTAGTACTTGTTATAAACTTAAGACCTTAGAGTGGGTCAAAAGAAAGAACCTTGTATAGGATTTACACAAGAGAACTCAATGGAGTTCTAAGTACAAGGTGTCTATCTTATATATGTTAGACTACTAGTCTATACTACACTATCCTTATCCTACTCTCAAGGCTATATATACTATATACTATTGACATCATTATTTTAGAACCTTCCATGTTTTTTAATAGTTATATATGATATCATACTAATACTGAGTCCTAAGTCCAAAAAATAAAATAAAATAAAATAAAAAATAAAAATAAATAGAGTTCACTATTTTTGATTTTGACAGTACTATAGAGGTTGCATCCTATGTTTAATGTTGTCAAGCTAATTGTTATTCCAAAAGATTTTATATTTAGTAGACATATTCCATTCCTGCTAGATCTTATAATCATTAATAAAGAAAAAGAATGGAAAGTTGAAAAGATCCTAGATATCAGGAGTATAGTATGAAGTACATATATAGTACCAGCCAGATGTCAAAGCTAAGCTTGATATTGTGCACTTTTAGCATAACTGGTTTAGTAGCTAGTTTGTTCCTAACACTGGATAGCTGCTAGTACTGTTAGAGATATTAGTATCTAATTAAGTAGAAGAGGTTTAGACTAGAAGTAAAATCTTGGGAGAGTGTGTCAGATATCTTTATATTAGATTAAGTTGCTGAGTTCTATCTACTATCTCAATTTTTGAGCACCATTGTTATGGCTTAAGACTTAGAGTTAAAGTCAAAAGAGTAAACCTGTAATTGGATTAATCATAAGAGAACTCAATAAAATTCCTAAGTACAAAGTATCTACCTTATATACTAACAACTGTTGGTCTGTACTCTACTACTTTAGCCTACTCTAAATAACCATGTGTTATTCTTAAGGTCAACATGTGTGAAATATACTGTATGATATTATTGTCCTAAAACCTTCTACATCCTTTCATTATGGCCATGTGATTGTGTGACAGTGACATGTGACTTACATAACACTAGTTTGTGACATTTGTGACAGTCACACTAAACCCTAACCCTAAATAAAATAAAAATAAAAAAATAAAAAAGAAATGAAAATAGCAAGAGAAAAATAAAATAGAGTCTATTGTTCACAACTCTGACAACCATAGTTTATTAGAGCAAGTAAGTTCTATACTATTAATTTCAAAGCAGTACTACTTGCTTTAAATTGTAACAATCTGGAAAAGAGTATAAATATAAGGGAATCTAACAATCAGCTCAAAACCCTATAGCAAGTCTGTGGTATTTGCAATCTACTTTGAGCTCCACAAAAAGCCCATGGTATTTAACAACTGTTAAAAACTCTGGTTCAAGCTTATTGTCTTGAGCTACACTTGCAACTACTAATCTTATCATTGTTGCTTCATATTTCTTATCTATCTAGGCAATTTTCTGAATATATTTATCAGGGTTCCTAGCTATCTAATCATCATTATTTTCTACTTATCTCAGAATTGTTCTACCAAATCAAAATAAAGAGTAGAAATACTTATGGTAGTCACTGTCTTCAGAAGACCTTATTCTGTCCTCTTATGTTCTTTTGAAGGTATGTCTTATTCTGTCATTCTTATAAACAATAGTATTTAGATTCTCTTGAAGATGTTAACTCTATTAAAGCTCTACAAACTTTTTTTAGTTGCTCTAATAGTAGTCTAATCCAACAGAACTTCTTCTTGTAAACTCTATCCAACACCATCATGACTTAAGTGGTTGTTATAACAACCTTGGCTTATAAACTCAACTAATGCCTCTCTAAACATGATAGCTTTCTCTTACTTTATGATTGTATTTAGCAATATTTAAGTAACCTATTACCTATTGAAAACATTCTGCTAACTAAGTATTAATACTGCAATCAGTAGTATGATTAATATAATAATTAGTAGAGAATTTTACTTTAAGTTTAATACATTATCTGTTAAATGTAGTTTATACTAGGAGATGAAAGTATATAAAGTTAGCTTAGGGATATACTAAATTTAAGAATCCTGTACAAAGTGCACAATAATATAAGCTTCCTAAAATAACCTTAGCTTCAGCTTATATGCTGTGCTTGTTACAACTTAAAGACTTTAGGGTTAGTTGATAAGAAGAATCTTATATTAGGTTAATACAAGAGAACTCAATGGAGTTCTCAGTACAAGATATCTACCTATATATACTAACTAGCCATGGTTCATGCTTTATTTCTTTAGCCTATCCTAAAGTGATCTTGTGTTAGCCATAAGGTTAACATGCATTATATACATTATATGATATTATTGCTTTCAAACCTTCTACTATATTCTTTGGGACTTCATGACCATGTGACCATTACTGTGACTGTGTCAGGTGATGTGACTGTTGTATGATAGTATGATCATAATGTTACTTGATTCTAACCTCAGTTTTTAAAACAAAAGAAAAGAAAAGAAAAGTATGAAAAGGAAAATTAAAAGAAAGTTGGATCCAAGCTTCACAAGCCTAATAGTGCTGTCTGTCTGCCATATAGTCACAACTCCAAGAGATGGAACAAAGTCTAAAGAAAATGAGTATTAATAGTAGTGTATTGCCAAAGAACATCAGAGATTGAGCTCAACTTGAATATTTAATTATTAGACTAGCAAATTATAGTGTAATTACTAGTCTTATATACAAGTACAAATTATAGGAGATATTTGGAGGTTTTAGAGTACAGTATTAAGTGAAGATTTTAGTGATAAGATACTCAAAGAGGTTGATAGGGAAATACCATTATAAAAGGCTGAGTTAAATAGAAGTACCTCTATTATAAAAGACTGAGTACTTGAGAGGTTCAAGACTGACTACATCACTGCTATTGTTATGACTCAAAGCCCTTAGAGTTAGACAATAAGACGAAAACCTTGTATTAGGGTTTAATACAAGAAAACTTAATAGAGAACTCTGTATAGGATTTGTTTATCTTATATACTAAAATCCCATGGTCTATACTACTACTACTTTAGTCTACCTTAAATGACCATGTATTAAACATACTATATAATATCATTTTTCCAGAATCTTCTAGATCTTTCTATTTCTACCATATGACTTGTGACCATTACTGTGACCGTGACATGTGTGACAGTTGTGATCATTATATCACTCTAAACCCTAACCCCAGTTCTCAGAATAGAAACTAAAAGAAAAGAAAGAAAATTAAAAGAAACTTGGGTCCAAACTTCTTAAGTCTGACAACTATGATGTTATGCTAGAAAACACTTTTTCATGAAAAGACATTTTCTTATCAGGTTTTTAAGCACTTAAGATTTATTTAAGAGCTTTAGTGAGAAGATTTGATGCTTCTAGATAATATCTTAGGCTTTCTTGAGTATAAACATATTATCACACCTTGTTCCTGATCACATCTATTCCAACTCATGGATAACCCCTTCTCTATCATTTGTACTTTCCAATCTTTTCTGGTATAGATTACAAATCTTCATTTTATTTTAGATGTTCTTGCTAGATCCTTACTAACTCCATGGATCTCTACCTCTCTAATATCTGAGGATCACTAGAAATCAGAGTAACTCACTTAACAGTCTCTATTCTAAATAAATACTCTAGATAGCATATCTAGTATATAATCTGGTAGTTTACACTGTATTAGTTATTCTGAATTGACTAAAACTAAAACTTATTTCTAGTATTGACAACAATACATCTTCATCTTGCTACTCTCTAGTGGTTTTCTATCTGCTAATTTTCTCAAGTTCTGTTTCAAAATATGTAACAAGTGCAGCTAGTAGAGATGCAGCATGCAAGTTGAAGCTAAAGGTCATTTCAGTCTATCTTCCATATTCTATAGTGCATTAATTACTTGTTTTGGACTTTTAAGATATTCTAGTAGATCTTGGATAATAAAATGTGAACTATATCTAAAACTACCATGTTCTCTCTACTATCCTCTACTATCCTCTACTATCCTCTACTATATCTGAGATTGATATCAAAATTCTCAAGCATTAGCATAAGAATATAAAAAAACAACACAAAGAGAAGCAACTGCTCCAAGTTTATCTGGAAGAGGTAGCAAGAGCAAAATATGCTGAGCAGGTGGCCTAAAAAGTAAGGCTAGAACAAAGAAGAAGGTTACATGGAAGTAGCATGAGGAAGAGTTAGAAAAACTTCAGAAAAAAGTATTAGCAAAGAAGTCTGATGTAATGGAAAGTGTTGAGATCTTCTAGATTATAGGGACTAAGAGAAAGAAAGTTCTCAAGATCTTTCTAAAGGATAAAACTAGATAGCAGCCAATAAAGAAATCAAAAGAAAAGCAAACAAAGAAATACTATGGGGATGGTGTAGTGAAGATGGAGGTAAGAACCTCTGTAAGAGATATA
>Ga0157368_1000697_pt1 | contig 15487 bp, 16 predicted proteins | sample AttbisABBM3_FD_113146 | JGI IMG/M metagenome (GOLD analysis project Ga0157368, IMG submission 113146) | Fungus gardens microbial communities from leaf cutter ant in Botucatu, State of São Paulo, Brazil - Atta bisphaerica ABBM3 | ecosystem: Host-associated > Fungi > Mycelium > Unclassified ...
TGGATTGCCCTGAAGAGATACTTTATAATCCCCGCTCCGCTGGCCCCTTAGCTCAGTGGTTAGAGCAGGCGACTCATAATCGCTTGGTCGCTGGTTCAAACCCAGCAGGGGCCACCAAATTTACCCTTTAAAATCAACATAATAAGTCACTTTCCTTGAAATTCCATAACGCGATGCTTATGGTTGTGTCTCAAAAGTGTCGCAAGCCATTTCGTAGGCATATCTACACGACCTTGCAAAGCGAAACTTGCCGCTTCATATATCGACGAAAATAAATACTATCTGAGGTTTTGCTATGGACAATGGTGAACTTAAAGTTAGCGTCAATGCTGAAATGAAGGCGGATTTTCAGCCTGTCATCGAGCATACTCCTAACGCATTAAATAAGCTTTTTGAACTTTTCTTTGGAGTTAGGCATGCCAAGCAAAAAAGGTTGATAGCTTTAATTGAAATGCAGAAAACAAAAGATGTCGAGCAATTAAAGGAAGGTCTTGCCGTCTTCGATGTTGAACAAAAAAAGCTGGATGGAATTTCTCTTGATAGTGATAGTGAAAAATTAAATATAATTTCCCAAGAAAAAATTAATGAAGAAGCAGCTAATATCTCAAGCTGTGTTAAGGAAGCAGTTCGCCATTTCATCAACAATGATATGATGGGCGAAAAAGAATTTTCTAAAGATTTTTTTAACAGGTGGAGAGATGAGGCAAAACTTGTTAGTGAAGAATACGCCCAAAAACTTTGGGGTTTAGTTTTAGCAGAAGAAATGAAATCCCCAGATACTATTTCGTATAGGGTCTTAGATATACTCAAAAATCTAGCTAAAACTGAAGCTGAGCTTTTTAATAAAATGAGCCAGTATGTAGTTTTTGATCAAGGTCTAGTAACAGGTAAACATCTTTCGGAATCGGATATTAATATACTAGTTGAAGCAGGACTAGTAACATTCGCCGGGGTTTATCGCAGCGCAAAATGGTCTAAAACAGTGGTGACTTATGCTGACCAAACAAAAAAAATCGGACACTATATCAACGGAAATGCACACTTGATATTTTCTGATTACGATCATGAGAAAGATTTATCTTTAACATATGTTCCACTGACCCATGCAGGACAGGTAATATATAGAATAGCCAAAAGAAATAACAATTGGAATATTGACGAGCTTGCTAAAGCTATTCTTGGTCAGGTTAAAGAAATAGATAAGCTTATCACTTTCCCTTTCGTTAATATTAGCAAGACGAATATAGATACTCATGAGGAATCAATTCATATTAGATAATACTCATATGACTCACCTCCAGAAAATTGACTATAATTTTATTACAGGCTCCACCTGTAGTCTGTAAATTATGCAAAGATACTTAGCTAAGAATAATTATAGTAATCCATTGAGCTAAGTATTACTTTTTTAAGTTGGTGAAAAAATTTACTCAATTTATCATATAAAAAATTAGGTCACATACGAGGATTTAGAAGTGACATTACAAAATCTTATTGCAGTTGCTGGGCTGTTTGCTACTGTTTTTTCGGCAGTTGCTGCTGCATTTGCGGTCAAACAATCAAGGTTACAAAGAACTACTCTAACCAAACCACAACTAATCGTAGCGAAAATTGATATTCCTTTTGTTAGGAATACAGATGAAATATTTTCAATGTTACCTAAAGATGAGGAATTAGAATACTGCTTTAATGTTCCTATAAAAAACGTAGGTTTAGGGACTGCATTGAACTTGAAATATAGTTGGGATTTCGACTATGAAAAGTCTATAGAGAATTCCGGATTCTCACATACCGACACGCATCAAATGGTAAGTTTAAATTCATCTGCAAATATTAAAGAAATAAACAATACGGTATATGTAGAAAATCACAGCATTAATAAATCTACTTACTTTTCCTTCTTCAAAGAAAGAAAATACAAGTCATACACGCTTAGAAAAGCTTATACAGATATTGAATACATCATACCTATTACTCAAGATAAAACTCAAACATTCCTTAAACTACCCGAAATCATACCTATCTTAAGCGTTAACAACTCCCAAGACCTCTTGTTAATTACTGAAGCGATGCTTAATGAAATCAACTCAGGGACACTTAAAGTAGAATATGAAGATATATCAGGCTACAGGTTTCACATTATATTTTCCTGCACTATTAGATTAATTAAATATTCAGCCAATGTTAAGCATGGGGTTGAAGCTGTTTATGAATTAAATTTTCAAAGAGTTCATGATTTTTCTTACGGAAAAAAAGTTCTTCATAAAATTAATTCAAAATTCAATTTTTTTAAAAAGCGCGTTTAATCTTTTGTAAACTTTAGATTGTAAGCAAGATACTTTTACCAATCTGAATAAGCGGCCTGCTAGGCCTCACTTTCATTCGTAAATGGCTTCTTTGTCACAGGGAGCCATTCCAGCTTATTATTTTTAACCTGCTTAAATCGATACATCCCAATACTCTCCGCGTGGCCATAACACGTATCTGTTACCCGGTCCCCATCGGTCATTCCAGATCGCATCGTCAGTTAGCTTTTCTCCCCGCTCCATGAACATAAAGAGCGCGCCACTGAGTGAAAACCGTCGCATTTTGTTGCCCCTTGTCAACAGCAATACTGTACATAAAAACAGTATATAGCTTACTTAGTTTTTCAGTTTTGTAAAATGTTCCGAAACCTCGCCAGCCCTTGCCCTGTCCACGCTGGCGGTTTACTCACTTAGATTTACTGAGATCCACTTGAGATCTAAAAGGTGAACTAAAATTTTAATATCATTCAAATTCAACATCTTGCATTTCGCCTGAGATCCAACAGAGATCCAGAAAACTGAAAAACACTGAAATTCTTTTCGCTCTTTTCAGTTGGCGATCTCCGGCAGAACCCTAGTACTGGCGCGGTCTGGCCACGCCCTTTGTAAAAAAATAAAATCGAAAAATTTTTATGATGCAAAACCTGCAGGCGGGTGCGGTGTAGCGCCGATTTTGTCTGCCGGACGATAATTTTGCCGTGCTTACGCGCAGCCAGTGCCGCGCTGTGCGGATGATCTGTTTATGGTTGTCGTGCCTGAAGGGCGCGCGCTTGCGTGGCGCATCGTGCGTCTGAGGCATTCTGGTGACGGGCAATAAAAAACCCGCTGTGATAGCGGATCAGGGTGCTGGCTTACTTACCGATGACGGGGGAATATTTCGTACTGAGCGCAGCGGCCTGCTGGCCACTCTGTGCGATGGCGCTGCTGTTCGTGGGCTGCCCGGTTGACGGGTGCGTATGGCTGGCCAGCTGGTCAGCCAGCTGCTGCACCAGTGCCACAGTATCGAGCATCAGCTGGGCCACGTTAATCTTCTCTGAACCAATCCACACAACCGGCGCGATGATTTCCTGACGCGTCCCGGCAATGCTCTGGCGCAGCTGGCCAATTTTCTCAGTCAGTGCCTGCCCGACTTTTATCGTGGCGCTGCCGGTGACGTCTGTTTCCGCATTACCGCCCACTGTAATCAGCTGATTCTGCTGTGCGGCCACGCTGTAACTGCCGGTTGTTACGTGCTGAATGGCTCCGGCCATCAGTGACGCCGTGCCGATCACCGTGGTTCTGTCCGTGGCTTTGACCGTTGTTTCTCTGCTGATCAGCTCACGCGCTTCCGTATCGGCTTTAACTTCCCGGCTCATGGACGTTTCACGGATGGCCTGATCGGTCTGGCGCTCCCAGTCTCCTGCCTGTGTTACCCGCTGTGATACTTCCGCGCGCTGCTGCTGCAGCTGTTCGCCCGGCTTCACGTCCGGCAGGCTGGTCCCTTGCGGCATAGTCTGGCGCACAAACGGCTTGTCCGGGCGTCCGCCGGTAAAACCGACCTCAACCAGCGTACCCTCTGGCGGGAACTGGAACATGCCGGAATCATTACCGGCCATCGGTACGGGTAACGGCACAGCAGGATAAACCGGCGTACTGCCGTCCGGATTGCCGTCAGCATCCAGCAGCTGCAGATTGACGGCATAGCGCGGCCTGAAGGGGTCAGCAAAGTTTCCGCTTTTGACCGCCTCAGTCGGGGCAACAACGCGCGCCATTTTAGGCAGGTGCAGGCCGCTGGCCAGCTCCGGGTAATGGCTTTCCACCTGACGTTGTACCGGTGTTTTCTGCAGAGGCTGGCCTGTTGTACGGTTTCGCGGCGTCCAGGTGATTGTCATGGTGTCGCTGTTCAGCTGCACCTTTGTCACGCGCTGGCCGTTCACCTCTACGCCCGGACGAAGTGACTGGATCACAGGTACGGTCATCGTATTGCCACCGGCAGTGGACTGGCTGAACTCCGGCGGAATATCCACCGGCTTACCGGCAAACAGCGCCTTTTCAGCGCCGCCCAGATACATGCTGCCATCGGGCAGCTGATACCAGATGTAATCATTAATACCGAAGGCGCGCCCCAGACTGGCCAGCAGTTGAAATCCCGTGCCGCTGTGCGTGAAGTGCGGGATCGGCCTGTCGCTGTAATCTGCCTGCGGTACGGTGACGGTCAGGCCGCTGTGTTCTTCCAGCCAGGCGGCAATCTGGCGAAGCGTCGGGTGCTGAAAAGCGCACGGCCAGCCGCGATCAAATACGCCGCACAGCTCACGGATGAAAAGGCGCTGATAGCCGGTTTCTGAAGGCTGCGAGCGCTCCACGTATCCGGTAAACCAGCGCAGCAGCCGATCAGGGTAGCCGGTGTCAATGCGGACCATTTTGCCGGTGTAATCAGTGCTGGTCTTTGCCGTGATGAAGCCACGGCCACAGCTGTTAAGCTCCAGTACCAGAGCGGCATCCGTCAGATGCACTTCGTCAGTTGACAGGTAAAGCCGGGTTACAGGTTTCATCGCTATTCCAGTGCGTCATTCACCGGCTTAAGCACTTTGCGCTCAAACCACGTCATTTGTTCTTCACTCTCGCCTGCGGCCTGCCCTCTGCCGCCCGCGCTGCCGCTGCCGGTCTGTTTCGTGGCCGTGGTTTTACCACTTGCGCGCGCTTCACGCTTTTCCTGAACGCTGACATGCTCAGTCAGCGTGAACGTTATCAGCCAGGACATTTTTCCTTCCTGCTGCGGTGCGTCCACGTTGCCTGTGAAAGTTGCCTCGCGAAAACTCACCGCGCGCGCCACTTCATGCGCTACGCGGTATTTCTGCCGCTGGCCACTGGCATCAGTTGCAGACGCCAGCTCAAAAATGCGCTTTAGCAGGGCAATATCACCGAACCCGATTTCGCCGCTGATCCTCAGCTCTTTTCCCTTGATGCCCTGCTCTGCCTTTGCCGTTGAACTGGTCTGCCCGGACTGGTCTTTATCCTGAAAAGCCATTGAAACGGTCACCCGCATATTTTTAAGCGGGATGCCCTCACCGTTAAGCGCCAGCGTCGGGTTTGTACTCATGGATCATGCCTCTTATTCCTTCAAGATTGTCACCGACCAGCATCACCGCAGCCGTATGCACAGCTGACGGCTGCGGAATGTCTTTCACCAGCTGCGTGAGCGTAGTAACCACGTCGCCGCTGCCGGTAAACACCCATGCCCGTGCGCTTTTGCCCTGCAGATCGCCCAGCCCGGCGGCAATGTCTGCCAGCATGGCATCACGTTTCTGGCCAAACGCAGCCAGCTGCGCTTTCAGGCCGTCAAGCCCTGCCCCCGCGCCTGCTTCGCTCTGTGCCTGTTTCACGGCAGCGGCTGCAAACGCGGCGCGGCTGGATGGCACGGACAGCGGCACTGACGGCGGCAGCGCAGCGCTCATACCTGCAGGCAGCTGCATCTTTTCCGTGGCCAGCGTGGCGGCTGACTGCGCCAGCCGCTTTACCTGCACAAACGTCGGTGCCGGAAAAACCTCAGTCAGCTGGTTCAGTGAGGACATAAAACTGTCATGCGTCTGGCTGGCCACCATCAGAATCACTACGTCAGACTTTCCGCCGGTGCCTGCCAGCTTCTGCGCCAGATAGGCCGTGGCGTTAACCGGACTCAGATACGCGCCGTTATCGGTTTGCTGTCCCAGCCCGTAAATCCACGGATGCACCGGGACCATGCTGCAATTAAGTGCGGTCATTGCATCCGTCAGCGCCAGCCGCGCCTCACGCCACATCATTCAGCTCCGGCCATACAATGTTATCCGGGTCTGAAACATCAAGCTCAATCAGATCAAGGCGGTAATTCTTCAGCACTGTCAGACGGGCAGACTGCTCAGCGGTTGCTCTGCCCAGCTCAACCGCATCCAGTAGCGGGGACATTTCCGCAACCGCATCAGCAATAAGTGACAGGCGTTTTTTATCTGCCAGCTCAGCCCGTTCAGCCTGGGTGTAGGTGCGCGGGACGATTGCGGAACCGTCAAACATCCATGAACCATCAATTGAGATACCTTCGGGAACCGCTTCTTTTTCGACTTCAGCAACGGAATATCCGCCAGGGTAAAGGCGCGATGCGTCAAACCCGAAAGAACGGATCACGCCGTCGCTGTCAAAGAAGACTTTCAGCGTGTCATCGCTGAAGCGCATACGGTGAAAATACCAGTCCTCACCTTTCTCACTCTGAAAATAAAGCGCGGGGATCATTAAATCCGCATATTCCGGAATGTACTGCGTGAAATTTTTGAGTATTAACATCATGCCGTATGCCCTACATTTACCCATCCCATTGACGGGACATATTTCTGAATGGGACGGTAAAACACCGTATCCCCGCCGGGGTTATCGCCTTCATAATTCCAGCCGGTCATCACACAACCACCAGGAACTCGTTGCTGGCCGTTTTTAACAATGAGGAATGCGCCCTCACCACCCAGAGCAACATCCTGAACCCTGTTGAGCTGCGCATCATTTGCTTTGTTCCAGGCATCATTAGCTCTGCCATTTACCGCGTTGATAGTGTTATTTACGTTACCAAGTTGGCCGTTAATCCAGTTGCTAATCCATCCTCCCCAGATAGAGCCGTAAACATTGCCATCGGTAGAGACAATGGCCCCTCCTGCGTAAAGCGCGGCCGGTGCCCTGAAACTACCGTCATTGCGGAATGCAAAGGAATGGACCACGCCAAAACCATCCACCAAAACCTCTGCAAACGCATAATTGCCGATAACTTCAACCATGCGAAAACAGGCCGACGCGCCATCCTTAAAATCCCTGTCGCCGCCTCGGTTTTTGAGACAGGATCGAAACAAAGGGGCATAAAGTGCCTGCCCCGCACTACCACTTTTAGTATTTGAAATTACGGTAACGCTGGCTTCCTCGTTCAGCGTGCCACCGGTGACAGGATAAGCGCCTGTCTGTGCTGCACTCGGCGGGTTAGCCGTGGTAAACAGCGCCCCTACATCTGTTGTATCCACTGTCGCGTGCAGCTTTCCGTCATCGCCCCAGTCAATAAAAATACTGTGTGCGCCTGAAGAATGTTTACCGCCATTAGCCTGCACGGCTTTGTAGTTACCGACCTGATCCAGTGAAAGAGCCTTTCGCGCTTCGTTTTTATCCGCAAGGTCTTTAAGATTTTCAGATGCCTTCAGTCGCGAACTGGCATTATCGTTTGCCGCTTTTACCGCTTTAGGCGTTGCTGCAGCCGTTTCGCTGGCGCTGTCTGTTGCATTGCTCAGCTGAACGAAGCCCTTTTCTTTCAGTGTCGCATCCGGGTGATTGCGTGATTGCTCATGTTTTCTCAGCGCATCACTAGCCTGCTGATTATCCAGCGACCCCTTGGGGCGCAGGTCTGTGATATTCCCGGCAGCGTCAATGCTCGCCAGCGCGGACACGTAATGCTTAACACCGTCCTGCTCATAGTCAGCAAGATCAGCCGCCACTGTGATTTTGCTCTGCATGCCCCAGACGCTGGCCAGCGTCCCGGTAAAGCACACGTCCAGCCATACTTTTACCGGCTTCACGCCGACCGTAATATTTTGGTCAGCATCCAGCTGGGCGCGCAGGCCGCCCACGTATCCCGCGCCGTGGGAAACAAAAAACTGCGTGCCGCTTTTACCGACCAGCCAGCCGTCACCGAAAAACGCAGCCGGGCCGTAAATATCGGTGTTTTCCAGGCGCTGACGTTCATCCATCGCCCCCATGCGCTCGGTGAAATCAATCTGCCACGTTTCCGCTGGCGTACTGATACCGGTTTCCTGCTGTGCGCCGCTGTACTCCATCAGGAATGAACGTGTCAGAACGTTGCCCTGCTGGCCTTCGCGCGTTTTCAGCTTCTGCTGTGCCGGGGCATGTACGATCATGGCCAGCGTCCCGGTTGCGCTGTTCACAAGGCCAATCCAGTTAAACGTAAAATCGCCCGTGTCCGCGCCCAGTACCACCGAATGCACCACCGCATTCTGATTCACCACGCCTTTGCGCGTGACCGCCTGCCGGTGAACTATCTGTGCCTCTGGCGGGATGCCCTCACTGCGGTCTACCGGCTTAGCCGGATCGAGGCCCGGCACGTTCGCAAAAATAAACCCATCCAGTAAAACCGGCTCACCGGATTCCGCCTGGCGCGCTTTCCACTGCTCAAATGCTGTCGTGATAACTGTCTGTGACATAATTTTTCCTTAAATTCCTGCGCTGAACGTCGCGCTGGCCACGTCCGCCCCGGCGATGCGCGCCGGGTAAACCACATATTCACCCTGGTCCCAGCCTGCACGGATAGCGAACGGCTGCGAGGTGATCACCTCAAACTGATAACGGCGGCACGTCCTGCCGTACTGCTGGATTATCTGAAGCAGCAGCTGCGCGTTGTCCGCAATCTGGCTGTCTGAAACGCGCACCTGTATTACGTCCCAGTCAATACCGGGCTGGCGCTCAACCAGCTCCACATACCCGATCCCCAGCCGCTCAAAAATGCTGATAAACCCTGACACGGACCCGGCATCGCGCGCGTTGATAAACGCAAACGCCACGCGCCTCCGGAACAGTGAAAGCGGCTCACCGTTGAAGCGGGTAATATCCCGGTCATACGCCAGCAGATTCAGCAGCGGTTCAGAACAGGTCAGCGGATCAAACTGGCTTACCGGCCACGTAATCCAGCCGTAGACCTGCGCCCAGAACCGGCGCGCGGCTTTCAGAAGTTTGTCCGGCTCCCCTTTGCGCATCCACGTGGGCAGACGCAGCCCGGCCAGCTTTTTATCGAAATCAGTCATGTTCAATACTCACGGTCAGGCTGTTAAGACGCGGCACGCTCAGATCGCTGACGATATCGCCCAGCGAAAAGGTGACCGAATCGACTTCCGGAAAAGCCCTGTGCAGCTCACGCCCAAGGTTCGAAAATGAAAAGCGCGCGTAGGGCCACGTCTTTTTAACGTCATAGTCAGCGTTTTCACGGAATGCGCTGCGGATAAGGTTTCCGGCATTTTTAATCAGCAGCGCCTGATTTTCGGCAGTCATGTTGTCCGGATTCTGCAGAAACATCTTCACGCTCAGATCATGCCGGGTTTCCGGCATTGCGAAGCACTGCATATCGTCGCCGTGGCCGTGATGGCCCTGCGTGTTGATGTAGTCATTCACCGCCGTAATAAACGGCTCTGACAGCACGCCGGAATCAAGCAGCAGATAAGCATTTGCCGTTCCCGGCCCGCGCGGAGCATCGTGCAGAAAGAAAATCCGATCAATGCTCAGCCCCACAACTCCGGCGATCATTGAGCGGTAAACCGCGTCAGTGTGATAGTTACCTACCAGGTTAAACTGATTGCGGCAGCGCTCGCGCAGCTCGTCATCACTCTCTTCATCTGCGCCCGGCACGGTCAGCCAGTCTTCCTCACTCTCCGCCTGCGTGATGCCGGTGACGGCCACCGACAGGATGCGGTAATAGCCCGGCGCAAGGTTCCAGGCGGCCCCCACTTCTGACGCACGCACCGGGATCAGCGCGCTGGATTCCCCTGCCGGAATGGTGAAATCAGCAACGGTCACCAGTTCGTAAACCACGCCATTAATGCGCTCAGTCTGGATACGCGTACCGGCCTGCACGGTCACATCTGCCCCGGCGCTTTCCTTAGTGAACCGGATCACGCCCTCAGCCCGGCTGGCCGGTTTTGCCGTGACGTTTACCGCCCACGCCAGCAGGCGCAGCATCTGACCGCCTGCCGTGGCCACGAACATATTCACCAGCACCGTGTTGATCATGACGTCTGCCAGCCACAGCACCGGCGCGGTGATAATGGCCGTGGCCAGCCGCCAGAACGGCGACATGCGCGACGTGTTGGTGATAAGCCCCTCCTGCGCGGCAATAGCCGTAAAGCGCGCTTTCAGATCCGCTTCCGTCACCGGCATCCCGCCTGCTTTCACCACCTCCGTAAAATCCACCTGCGGTTTGTCCGTCATATATCCACCCCGTAAGACAGTGCGCCGAAATCGTATGTGCTGGCCGTCACCCAGAGGCGTGACAGGCTTTCTTCTGTCAGCTCAATGGTGCCGGGGATAATCCGTTCATCGTCCTCAATCAGTAATTCAAGCCGCGTCAGGATATCCGCACGCATCGTCGGACTGCGCTCCGCGATTAATTCTGTCAGTAGCCCGGATTCAAGGATTGCGTGTGCAATATCCTGCTGAATACTTTTTCGGTTATTACAGGTGACCGGTTCTTTACCGGTATTTAAAACAAAGTTTCCGTTTTCAATCAGAAGATCGACATACAGTAATTCACTCATCCCGCCAGCTCCTGCCATTCCATTAGCTGCTGCGGCGTCATGCCGCCACCTGTATTAATTTCCACTTTTTCGATGCGTTTACTGTTATCCGTTACGCTCCGGCTGTTGCTGGAAATGGTTTTATTAATTCCGCCTATCTCAACGCCTTTTAACTGGCCGCCGGTTGTCAGGTTATTTTCGATGCGCGGCGGCGGTGCGGCAGGCTCACCAAATTCCGCAATATCCACGCCAGGGATTCTATTTATTTTGCTGATAATCCAGTTCAGTGAACTCAGGGCCGTTTTTTTAATGTTGTCCCACAGGTTCGCGAAGAGGTTCATTATCCCGCTGGCCATATTCCCCAGCGTTTGCGTCACGGAAAAACCGGACAGCAGCGCAACGAAACTCTGCCAGCCCTCGCTGATAAACGCCCAGGCTTTACCAAATACATCGGCTACAGCAGCCACCGCACCGGATACAGCCTGAAAGGCTTCGGTATTCATCACGGCGGCTTTGATTGCATCCCAGTGCGCGATCAGCAGATAGCAGCCTGCGGCCAGCAATGCGACTGCGCCAATAATCAGCAGAATCGGCCAGCTCATAAAGTTAATGGCCACGCCGGTCATTACTGACGCCATGCGCACGGCCAGCAGTACGCCGCGCAGGGTTCGCATAACTATCGCGTAAGCCTTGACCGCTGCACTGGCCAGCCAGATCGCCCCGGTGTAAAGGCGCGTAACCAGCAGCAGCCCCATCACAATGCCGCGCAGCCCGGTCATAACAAACGTGGTCATGCCCATAACGATATTGGCCACCGCGCCTGCACCGGCAAAGCTCAGCACGGCCAGCGCCACATAACCGACCACGCGTGCGATGTTCGGAAACATCTGCATCCATCGCGCGAACGTCTGCCCCATATCCGCCAGGCGGTTCAGCAGCGGATAAATCACCGGAATCAGCGTCAGGCCGATCACGCGCCGGATGGCTTCCAGAATCTGAATAAAGCGGTCCCACGGCTTAATCATCTTCGCGGCCATTTCCTGCGTGCGCTTAAGCCCGTCATTTCCGCCCAGCTCGGTGATGTTACGCTGCAGTGCTGTCACGTTGCCCCACAGCTGTTTTACCACCGCTGAACTGTCACCGAATGCGTCATCAAGCGCCTTCTGTGCCTCCACGTTACCGGTGATACTCGCGCCGTATTTAGCCTGCAGCTTGATCAGGATTTCCGGCATGGACAGCATCTTTCCGGATTCATTTTTGAAGCTCATGCCCAGCTTTTTCGCGCCGTCCTCAGCGCCGGTCAGGAATCCTTCATACGAACCGGACGCCTCTGTACCCAGCGTGCGCTGCAGCTCCCCCATCACGGCAAGCTGCTCGTTAAGGCCGATGCCGTAGTTTGTGCCGACGCCGCGTGCGCCCTCCATCAAATCTTTAATTGCGCCCATTTCCACGCCAAAGCGCTGACGCATAAACGCCACTTTCCCCGAAAGCTGCTCCGCAAACTGCACGTTGCCCAGGCGCTCCGCATCCTCGCGGAAGTTGCCGAACATCTGCCCCATGAACTCTGCCGACTCCGCTGCCGTGCTGCCCAGCGCAGCGGCGGTCAGGTTGGCAATGCGGGTAACCTTCGGCAGCTCGTCACCGGTCAGGCCGCTGATTGCGGCATTAATGCTGGCCGTTGACTGCACAAACTCCACGGCGCTTTTGCCGTAGGTCATCGCAAAAAGGTTCGCGTCCTTTTCAACCTGCTGCAGTGCAGTGCTGTCGATGCCGCGCGCGGTCTGCTCCTGCAGCGCGTCATACATTTCAATGGCCGGACCCAGCGCGCCTTTGATGGCCTGACCCACGCCCCACAACGCCGCACCGCCAACACCAACGCGCTGAAACGCTGACCGGGACTTGTCTGCAAATTCCGTGACGCCTGCCTGTGCCTGACGAAGCGGCCGCGTTACCTTGTCGATCAGCGATAACGTAAATTCCAGCTGTTTCATTCGCTTCCCTTAAACGCCAGCGCGATGCCGTTTGCTATGGCAATGCGCTGGTTTTCCCAGTGCCGGTTATCAAGCCACAGCGCGGCGGCAAGGTTATCCGCGCTGTCATCCTCACCGGGCAGCCAGCGACGGCGTAAAATCAGATACTGTTCGAGTCCGTTGGCGTCAATATTACGGACCCGCTCACTTAGTTTTTTACGGTGATTTCCAGCTCAGGCGTATATTCTTCCAGCACCTTGCCCACAATCTGTAATGCCGCACCCGGCAGCGCCAGTAATTCCTGCAGCGCGTCTTTTTTTTCCGGCGTGACAATACGGACCAGAAAGTTATGCGCCGGGGAAACTTTATTTCCCATCGTGATTTCGTTGATATATTTGTTATAAGCGGTGACGTTCGGCGTAAAAGAAACGTCTTTGCCTGCGATGGTCATTTCAATTTTTTTATCACTCATGCTTTTTTCTCTCTTAAATTAATTTCGTCAATAAGCTGGTTATGGCGCGCCGCGCAGGTTGAATAAATATCAATCCACTGAATTAATAATTCTGCTGCGGCTCTGCCGTTGGTGCCGTTTAATCGGGGAAGATTAACGGGACATTTTGTTTTTAGATTTTCCTGATAGGGTATGCTCTGCGTTTTCACTGGCGGCGTTGTACAGCCTGAAATAATCACCAGACAGGCAATCATTACTGAAAACGGGCTTATCCAGTTCAGCGCGGATGCCTGCCGGTATCGCACCTTTTAATTCCTCCAGTTTGTTTTCAAGCTGCCTGGCTGACTCGCTTGCCACACCCTGCAGCTGATCACGCGCCCTGTCAGCGGCAATCCCGGCGGCACGCTCTGCGACCAGTTCCACGCTGTCGCGCTTCCACTCAGCCCCGGTCCATCCCGCCAGAAACGCCAGCCCCAGACCGGCCAGCACAAACAGCACGTCTCTGGCCATCAGCGCACACCGTTATGCTCAAGGCTGAAGTGGTTGCCGTCCGGATTCGACTTAAAACGCCCGCCCCAGCTGCCGCCCAGTGATTCCCAGTATTCACCCAGCGCCCGGTAATCTTCGGTGCGGGTTTTATACTCGCCGTTAACAAACAGGTTAAAATCCACCGCCAGCCGCTGCGTATGCAGGCTGTTGGCGATGCCGCTGCCCTTCTTCGCATTCAGCGCGGCCTGCTCCGGCGTGCGGTAGGCTTCCCCGAACGTCAGGCGCATCCCGCGATCATTCGCCCAGGTGATCAGCTGTGCAATCAGCCCGGTAAATAACTGCTGCTTTTCCGATAGCGTCACTTTCACTTCTCCTTATCGTCGCCACCCAGACGGCGGCGTAACCACATTTCGCAGAACTGATAACCCAGAATCCCGAGTCCCGCCCCGACCCCGTTTACCGCCAGCGGCGACATATCCGGGAACTGCACCAGCGCTGCGCCTGCCGCGACTGAAATGGCCGACCCCAGAATGACGCGCCCGGCAATCAGGCGCGGCGTGATTTTTTCATTACTGGCCAGCACCTTGCCCAGCGCGATAACCGCGCCAATAAGCAGCAGCTGCATCAGTGTTTTTTCATGGTCCTGCATCATATCCCCGTTAGCTGATCAGGCTTTCCGTTGCCGCCGCTTCCAGATACGGCACGCCGTTAATGTTTACGAACTTCGGACTGGTCACGAAGTACTTCACCTTGTGCGTGCTGATAGCGCCGCCCTTCGGATCGATATCCAGCACGTTACTCAGCACCAGTTTGCAGCCGAAGGCTTCCACCTTCGTTTCTTCGCTGCCGACCTTCGCATAAAACAGAAAGTCCAGCGTATCGATGCCTCGCCATGACCCGGCGGCACGCGCCTTCGCGGTCAGCTGCTGAAAGGTTTTGCTGCTCAGCTCAATCTCACCTTCTGCAGCGACTTCCCCGGCTACGTGTCCGTCAGGGACGCCGCGCGTGGACGCGGCCGCCGTGCTGTCCGTGATATCGAGTGAGATTTTTTCGACGTGAAGTAATTCCCCGTCGATGTTTACATCGAATGACTGACCGCTGATGCGCTGGCTCATGCTGCCCCCTCAGTGCTGTCCAGGCTGGTATCCAGTAGCAGCCCCACGGTAATTTCCTTTGGTGATTCAACCGGACGCATCACGATATAAATCTCCACCTGTTTAGCGCTTTTCCAGCTGATTGATACGTCACCGTCGCGCGGCGATTTCACCTCACCGGGGAAACGAATGCCGTTAATCTGGACTGACTGCGACATTTCACGCAGCGGCTTAGCAAAACTCTGCTGCGCGGCGACAATGCTGCCCGGCGTGCTGTTCAGCGTGCGATCAGCGATTCGGGCGATGGCCAGCAGGCGCACGCGGCGCGCAATTTTGTCAGCAATACGCAGGTACTCGATAACCTGATAATCCCCGCCTTCCACATCCAGCGTGCGCCCGTCAGACCAATAAAGCCCGTCATAGTCCGGATACCACATCGGCACGCTGAAACGCAGCTTTTCCAGCGCCTGCAGCGTGGCCAGCTCCAGCACTTTATCTATGCCGTCCACCGGCAGACTCTCACTGCCCAGACTTACCAGCGCCCCGGTTTTCACGCGCGCCGGGCTGTCAGCAATGGTTACGGCGCGATTACAGAGGCGACCGGCCAGCACGCCCGGCTCACTGCCCCACAGGCGGGGAACCAGCTGCACCGCTGACGCAGAGATTCCGCTCTGCAGCTTACTCATGCGCGTCAGATAATCCGCCCAGGCTTCGCCAGTCTCCGGACCGCCAACTGACAACATGAACCACACCCAGCGCCCGAACTTCGCCAGCAGCGTGCTGCGAAGCGAGGCGGCAGCGTTAATTTCCTTCTTATCCGGAACATCCGCGCACAACACGACCCCTTCCACGGAGGCCACCTGCTGCGCGCTCAGTACGGCATCTGCCCATGCCGACA